>OMLO01000555.1_pt1 | contig 24897 bp, 18 predicted proteins | sample 1674811 | NCBI WGS metagenome assembly OMLO01 (sample SAMN06265003, study PRJEB25207) | coral metagenome | isolation source: Coral host | place: Mexico:La Bocana,Puerto Morelos, Mexico | collected 2008-11-13
CTTCTATTTACGCGCGGACTACAATGATGCCTCCTCGGGTTTTGGCCTCTGGGCCAAAACCCTGCGGGGGCAATAATCAGCTGCTAAGTAGATTTTGTACCGCGTGCCTCTGTTTCAAAACGAGTTCTAATGTAAAACCTTTGATATGAAAATGAGTTTGATTTCCATGACAACGATTATGTGGGCGAAACACAATTTCACGGCATGTAAATGGTTTGGCACGAAGGTTCATTTTGACAAAGAGACAAAAGGCAACTCAGAAATGATCTATTAAACTGGGACGGGAAATTACTTACCGTTCATTTTATGAGGGTGCATTAAACGCTGGAAATCAAAAGGAAAGATAACTGCAACACTGAAAGTTAATAACAACTACTTTTCACCTAGTTTTTAAACATAGACTCCAGCGGCCACAATCTTGTGTAGACTGGTGGTCACTCAAGGGTAAAGACGAAATTTAGATTTCTGTTCAGAAACAAGTACAGAGAGTTTATTTCGAATTGTCAAGCCATGAGGTTGAAAGGCAAAGTTATATTAAAATATTCACCCGGCAGTTTACCAGTAATGTATCATTCTAGTTTCTTTCACCTTCGGCAATAATTTTTCTCGAACCTTCAGAGGCAGCTGTTACCCCCCGGCTTGTGTGACGTCAATCAAACTACGAATAAGAAAGCGAGGGACACGAGGATGTGAAAGGGAAAAAGTGTAACATGGCTGAAGGTGGCTACAGCAACGTGTTCGATTGTCAAGTTAGAGCCCATAAAACATTCTTTGAGAAACAACTTCCCTTACTAAAGAAAGACTGGCCATCCTTTATGAAGTCCTGGAGAGGAATACTCTATGATATAACAGGGTTTAATGGTCAAGAAGTTGTCGCACTGCTCACTATAATTGTGAACGACAGAGATAAATTCAAGAATAGTAATATCTTCTACTTTCTGATTCGCAACAGCTTAGAGGACAAACAACTCTACAGACTCAACCCAAAGCCTTATCCGCACCAACCGGGCAATGGCTTTGTGGCGATTCTCAAACCGCACCAGATTTTCAGTGGAAGAAAATATCCAGAGCTGACTAAAGCTTTAAAAGAAGAGACCGGCACAAAATCCTTCGCACAGGATATTAAGAAACTCTTAAAGGACAACACACAGAATGAAGGCATTCCCGAAGCCACCATGGAAGCGTACATGCTTTTGCTGTTTGAGATCGCCCGACGTCTAGTGAAATTGGAAAACCCAAGCGAAAGAAAGGAGAAGTTAGACATTCTCCCGATCGGAAGTGCAGTCGCACGATTGATAAACTTACTAGAGCTTGGCAAATCTACTTTCGATGAAGTGTTTCTCTCGGAAGGAAAATTTCACTGTTTCACAGGAGAACCGGAGTATAGGAGAGAGGCGATTGAAGAAATCAACGTGGCCTCCGAGGAGATGGCACCAGTCCCCGAAAAAGAACTTCGAGAAATGTTTTGCCCCGAAAAGCAACAAGCAGGGAGCTTGGTTGAAGAACTACTCGAACTACTCGAGGAAATGGATGTGAATAGAGATCAAGAGAATTCTAGTCAGCCTTGATGGATGCTGTTTACTTCAAACGCATACTATCGCGTTTGATTATTTGGAGCTAGGTTAGTGCTCAGCCAAATCTCACGATTCTATGCTTGAAATTTCGCTTAATTGAGCGCTGGAAAAGCAAACTTTTAAATGCTTTTCCGCTTTCATTTCACTGGCATTATGGCATCACTTTTTGCTTAGACGTAATGCGTATGGGTAGCATTCAGCTACTCTATCTCCTGGTAATTTCCTAGTTAGAAAATAACAAGGAACTTAAATTCAAGAATGCCAAAGATAAATAAAAAGTAGAGTAGCGGGAGATAAACCTTGTAACATTTGTTAAAGAAATCGATTGTATTACACTTGTTCTTATTTGTTTGAAGTGTTCTTTCAAAGCACTTTCAGTTTCCAAATGCTCAGTAAAATCCCGTAATGGTAATAGGATATGGGCAAGTGCTTCAAGTCACGAAGTCATCGCATGATTTCAATACAGGAAATCACAGAAAATGACAAAGGCCGCGCGCCTTCAAGCTTCGTTAAGTCTCGTATTAAGGGCTTCTAACAATTTCTAGCTTGAGTCTTAGAGCCTATCCAGATTTCCTCCCTGTTTTTTGCATAAACTATTGTTGTGAAATGCTCTTGGGAGGTCTGCATATTCCGAAAAGTATTTCACAACAATAGTTTTTGCAAAATTTTGGGGACAACAGGGTGAGTTATGGAGAATTGTAGAATAGAGAATTCGTTTCTTACAACTTTGTATCATAAATCTGCTCCATAATTAGGCTTTTTCACCCTCTAATTATAGTCGCTGAATAAGGTTACTTAGTTAGAATGTATATTTCCTGGAAAGGTTTTGTGTGATCTGTAATCATTTCTTAGTAAAATAAATATGATATTTGTAATAAAACCAAGTGATGTATGGCCGATTCTTTTATTTAAGTACATGGACGCGCTAAACGTTACTTTGTTTATCTGCTGTGAATGGATGTCATATGTCTCAGCAAAAATGCTTGGTTTAACTTGAAAAACAGAAACCTCAGTCAGTTAAGGTTGTAAGGTCCACACAACCTCGTTAAATAACAAGTAATTTTAAACAACGCCTACAATTGTAAACGCGTGACTAAGGCCTAAGAACGTCTGCGTGGGATGCTCGCCAACAATAGGAATGACTATAACAAAAGGTGCTGTCTCGAATTCTCCCAGGCCTCCTTGTGTTTAGATGAGGCTATTTAAACACGGAAAAAGTGCTCTATAGCTAAAACTGATTGATCACAATCAAACTAAATGCGTTTGTCATTGCATTAATTGTAAACGCGTGACTAACCCCTAAGAACGTCGGCGTGGGAGGCTCGCCAACAATAGGAATGACTGTGACAATAGGTGCTACCAAAAGAAAACTACCCTTTAAACAGTTTTTGGCTGAGAAGTTGTTGAATACAGAACAGATTAAGTATAAAATGACCGAAAAACTACATGCCAGGTAGAAGGAAGAAATTCTATAAAAGACAACCCATGAGGGAAATGGATACATGTTAAAAGGCCCGTTAATGACTCCTTACTAACCCCTCCCTACATAGAGCCCATACAAAACTTACCTGAGATCAGGCTGCCTCGTGGAAAATATGTAAAACCTGTTCTTCTTGGAAGCTGTACAGAACAGCATAGGATCGGGTCCTCCAGTCTGAAGGGAAGGGTTCTCTGATGCTTCCATTTCCTGAAAATAAAGATAAAACATGTGAATGGTACTGTTTATTGTTGAGCTTCAGAAAAGATCAGTGCAAAAACCTGCTGCATGTTTCCAACACCTCTTCAAAAAAGTACCAGAAAAAATTGCTTGAATGGGGAGTTTCCTAATTCTTTTTTGTCCAATGAGGACAGCACAAAGTGTACCTTCAGCATGTCGTCACTAAATCACATTGCGTTGCTTAGCAACAACACAGCCAGATACTGTGAGCTCAATCAATTATCACAGTGAAAATTAGTTATTATTTATAATTATAACTTCACTCAAAATGTTTTAGTATGTGTCTATGGAAAAAATATGTGTACGAGTTTCAACCCTAAATATTATTGGGAACACCTAGTCTAATTTCAAAATAAACTATCAATTAAACAAAACAGCTAAATAATCTACAACTTACGTCCTGTTCAAGTTGCTGTCCCCAACTAAACAGCGCTGTGCTTAATGCAAGTTTGTAACCCGCGGATGATGTTTGTTTTTACAACCAAAACCTGTCTACTTAAACATGTACTGATTTTGCTGAGTGGAAGTCTATCATCATTATTTTAGAAGATTCACTTGAATTGTACAAGAATTATACAGGAGTCAACTGAATTGTTGATCTACAAAAAAAGCTGTCAGTTACCTGCAACGTTTGATCCAGTTATCTACTGACATGACTGGACAATGTGCAAAAACATTTGGTATAGCACACTGCAGTTGCAATCAAGACACTGAAAAACGTCTTGAGCATATCAGGTTTAGTGTGCACATCAAAAGATCTTGGCTAAACTCTGTAAGAGCTGTATTTGCCTCTCATTAAATATTCAAGAATGACACTTTCAACACCCGCAGTGCATCATCCAATCTAGTCTTTATACCTACATTTTGAACTAATCTAGGAGATTTTGATCTAGCATTACTGGAAGTTTCTTTTGGAAATACGCGCGCAATTATTTTTATCAGGGACAAAACATCTATCTTGTGAGTCACATTTGCAGCGAAACCGCAAACGTAGAGTGCCAGCGCCGCAGTCCAACGCACCAAATCGGAAAAACACAGGGAGGCTGAGGAAAGCGACGACCGACCAAGCTACCAGGAGCTTGACAAGCTGTACGTTAATCTGGTTAGGTGGCATGAAAAGGTTGGCAAGGCCTTTCAGACGCTCCAAGAGCAGAATGAAGCCCTCGCAAAAGAATTCAAAGAAAAAGAGAAGGAAAACAAGGTGATTAACCATGATGCCGAGGAGCTGGTGGACCTCGTCCAGACAAAAAATGGAGTTGTTGCCGACCTTGAGAAGTCCTTACAGGAAGCCAAGACCACGATCGTCAAACTTAAAGAAGAGGTGCAGCATCTCCGACGACAACAAACAAACCAGAACGCAGAAGATGAGCCCACCAGAGAGCAGAATTGTGTCAGTACCGACAGCCTGGCGACCATCCACCAGCAGTACAAGGAGGTACTGGCAGTATTACAAGAGAACTCCTGTAGCATGGCCAACTCGTTCCACCTTTCCGGGTGTCCCAGAAGTACACTCTGTGACTTTGTGGCAATTGCGGAGCTTAAGATCGTCGATGGAAGGGAGCATGATCGAGTATTGTCAGACTGGCGAAGCGGTTCAGTGAGAGTGTTAGAGGGGGTGTGCTGGAGATGATTGAAGTGCTATTTGCCTGTTGTAGCAGATATGCAGCGGGAGGGCAAACTGTTCAGATCATAACCAGCAAGTACTGTAAGATCACACCCAGCAAGTACTGTAAGATCACAACCACAAGCACAGAGCTGAGAAGGAGAGTTAAGTGAATGACAATATTTACCATTGTGACAGCTGCTTTGGATTTCTTGATCTTGCCTTGGTGCAGGGCGAGTTGAACAAATCGCACATTCTCCATCTAGAAAGAAAGAAAGAGTGTTAAATTGTAATTGTGTCAGTGCACTAAAAACCCAACATACAGACATATTGTTGTGCATAAATGAAGACCTCAGTGCCATTTGTAACTAGGAAGAACTGGATTTCATAATATTTAAAAATATCGTTATTCTCACCTTGCCGATGGTTCTTACACATCTGTTTGTATGAAGGTTTAAAACTATGGATGGAAAAAAAAAAACGCTGATATCTGTTTGTTATGAATCACAACTAGGGCTGTCAGGTTGTATTTGAGAATATCATATTACTGTCTTTTTAATTGCTACTAATACATTAGTTAAATAAGGAGGAAAGGAATTAAGAATTTTTTCCACTTACATGTAAGTATGTTTGCGATACAGACTACAGCATATCAAGCCTAATAAAACTCATCGCTTGGATTGCATTCAAAGTTCAATTTCATTTAGAAAATAGTCCTTGGAAAATATACATACTGATTGTATATACTGAATTTATATTTTGATAATCAAAGTTAACAACTGAAGTTGGTTTTCTTTTTTTGGTCGCGGTGTTTTCTAAAAGAAATAGAAAACATGTTCTCTGTGTTTTTATCGAATTATAGAAACACTTGTGAAAGTTTGGGAGAACTCGAAAAAGGTGTGGAAACATTCGCCTGCGACTCGTGTTCCCACTGCATTTCTCATTCTCTCAAACTTTCATTTGTGTTTCTATAACTCAAAAGAAACAGGGTACATGTTTTCTATCTCTTAATTAATGACAGCATTGTTTCTGACAGACGTCAGTGTTAATTCACATACCTTTGATACCCAGCATTGTGGCATACAACAAGAAAAATCCACTTTCATCAAAGACTAGATCAAAAATCATGCATTCTTGGTTAGTATCTACTAGGGAACTTTAACAAACACTAAAAGGAGAGGATTATACGACTACACTGTACAGTCACACATGTACTATGTTCCAAAAAAATCTTTAAAAGAACATTCAGCAGCTTAATTCAAAGTCTTTCTAATTTAATTTAAACACCGATGGATTAATGTAATCAGCTTGTTTTTTTGCTCTAACACCAACTTTTCTGGAGGCATAAATAATCAGAGGAAATCGCTCTATCTATCAATGTACAGGTTTCTACTAACAATTTACTAACAACATAACATAAATTGACCAGTGTGCATAATTATTATTATTCAAGCTCATTACCTACATTGGAGAACCTCAAGGTATCTGTCTTTTCTAAATCTCTTTCTGTTGCCATTCTTCTTCCAAATTCCATATCAGGCAACTGCTGTTTTTGCTGGTAGATATAAAAACAAAGAAAACCAAATAAATAACATTCATTGAAATCCCAATGGCTGGGAGAACCAGATTCAAGAATCATGACCAGTATCATTTTTTTAACATTTTCTTATTCTTTAATAAGTCTTTCCTAAAGATCTTGCCAAATTTTAATCTATTATGATCATTAGAACTCACATTTTTTTGAACCTTCATTTCCAAGAATTTACATGCTCCATTAATTTTTCTGGTTCTAGGCCTTGGTTGAGAATTTGAGTAAATGATATCATTTTCTCAAAAATATAAGAGCTACAGTTTTTTTTTTAATCCTTTATGAGAGTTGCAGTACTAATTTAAGGGTTTGGTTAGGGCGTTACAGATAATATTCATAATAGACTGAAATTTGGAAAGATCTTTAGGAAAGACCTCGTGTACGAAAATGTAAAAAAAAACATCGAGAATTTGATCATAGTGGCACTTAAACATAAACCTTTGAATTTACTTCATGTTAGTGGTTGCAAAATGTATAAATTTTGTGACAAAACAAAACAAAGTACTAAACAAACTCTTGAGAGTGTGCACTATGAACTGCAAATCACCTTAAGAACAAATTAAATGGGATTGAGCTCCTCCCAACTCTTTGTTATATTGTCATATTTGATAAATGTTCTCTGCTTTTCAAGTTACCTGCTGCATCTCTGTGAAGACCTTTAGGGACTCATCAAACACTCTTGTTTTCTTCCCAGTCAAAAATCTAAACACTCTGACCTGAGGATTACATAACAAACTAAGTTACTTGTATCTACATGTACAAGTTTGACAAATTTGACAATAAATTTGTCCCTTGATATACCTTCCTGTCCATTGCCAAGGTAGCGAACAGTTTACCATCTGGTGAAAATGTCAGCGAAACAGGAATGGTCTTACACTAAAAGCAATTAGACAAAATAAACATTAATAAAATTGACCAGAAGTTGCTCTGATGAAGGTGGACAGAAGCCAGCAGAAAGATAAAAGATGGGCTAAATAAAAATTATCATAACAATTACCATGACAGACAATAAATTACTATTAACAAGCACCATAAAAATACAACAGTACTATAATTAGCATAATTAATACTATTAATTACCATGATAATAAATTCAATAATTACTATTTGATTAATAAATTACAGAACTATAATTACCATAATAAATTCAAAGAGGTCTGTATCTGTCTTGAACTCAAAATCGACATTCTTGGGAAACTGGAGATCATGTTTAATTCCAGACCAATATTCCACCATGCCCGCTTCATCTGCTGACACAGCTACATCATACGCGGCATTGTACTGTTAAGCAAAACACACAAATAAGCTTGCCTGGATGGCTACAGCAAAAGACCTTACATGTATATACTTTGGCTGAGCTAGCAGTTGAGTTTGGGTGGCCAAACTGTGGCCAAAGTGATCTTAACTACCTCCACCAGACCCATCCTGGTTTCCACAGCATAAAATAAAGACGCAGCATACATGTATGTAAATTCTATTGCAGACAACCCCCAACATACAATTTACATATACAGTGCAAAACAGTGTTTTGTCCAAAAACACAACAAAATGTCCCAAGTCAAGGTAAAAAAAGGTACTTTATTTAAGTGTCAGTGAGAGTATTTAGCACTGTTGTGCTAATTGTGGACACTGTAAATAAGCAACAAATATTACAAATAGAACAGAAATTTGTTAAGAATCCCAACTGGTGGGAGGCTGACCAGCTGGCTATTTACAAAGCGTGGAGGAGTTGAATTCTATATTCTATTTCTCAGTGATGGCCCTATTGATGTTCATATCACCCAGGGATCAGGACAGTTTGTACAAATTATCATGTATGTGTGAATACCTTAATAAATGTTACTGGTTTTGTATGAAGATTCAGAGTGTGAAGGGCAGTGCTTGTCCCTCGTCCATCATAAACATGAATCACACCTGTTTCTTTCTCTGAGCTGAAGGAAAAGAAAACAGATTTGTGAGAAATAATTCTAATTTAGTTATGTAAAGTTACATCAGAGTTACTTTGCATACTGCATGTACGCACAATAGGAAGCCTGACAACAATAACAAGCCAGTCAAGCTTAATTGAGCATGTGAACATTCACTGTGGCACACTGCAGTTGCAATCAAGACACTGCAGACAGTCTTGAGCATATCAGGTAAAGTGTGCACAATGCAACCGAGTAACCTATGGTAACTGATACAATTTTTGTGTGTGAAGTCCAAATCCGAGACATTTGATGAAACTTCAGTCTATGGTTCACTAATCCATTGCAGGTTAACCACCCTTAGCCCAAGTTAAGGCTCCTCCAGCTTTTTGTCAGGCTACATAATGCCCTAATTAGCAAGTATACATCTTTACTTCTGGGAAGGGAGAGACACTGTGACATTTACTGCAAGTCACTCATCCTGGCTACCCTTATTAGTTATATAATTAAAGCGACAAAATGATATAAATTATTCACTAATGGAATGAGTATTGTTTAAAAAATTGTCCAAATACATGTACTTACCATGCAACTGAGGCCACAGCTGCACCAGGAGGAAAAATCCATTCACACTGTCCTGGCACATAATCTAACCGTAGCATGTTTATCATATCTACAAAAAAAAAACAATAATATTATATAAACTGATTAATATCAAACTACCAATAATAAAAATGACAGTGTATCAAGGCCCAATGGAGTATACACGGCAAGGTAGTGTTGCGGAGCTTCATACTGTGAACCCAAAACAAAAACATGAGTCTGACATTTTACATCTAAAATAATACCTAGCATCAAAATTTCCTTCACAAAGTATATGTCATGCATACTGTGAGTATCCCTCATGGGACATATATGTTATTTGCTGGACTATACTGCACTGTACGGATCGACCCTAAGCTGGTAAATAACTTATTTATTTTTTCCAAGCTCTCAAACAAAAAAAACAAAAAAAAACAGAAAAAAACCTAGCGCAAACGTTGGTCAGAGACAAGAAAATCAAGACCGAACTAAGAACCAATCAGATTGTAGGAATCGTTACCATGCCCGCTTTGAAAAAAGGAATATTGCTACTATCCCTGACTAGGTAGCACACGCCATTTTCCACCCTGTCATGTATACTGCGAGTACTCCTCCTGGATTAAAGGCAAATTGCTACTCCCCCTGACTGGGTAGCACATGTGGTGATCCTTAAAAATGTACTAAGAAAGAGTCAATTAAAGAAAGTCAGAACAAAGTTCATTTCTTACCAAAATTGACAACATCAAATACTTTGAGTGATTTATCGTCAGCTGTAGAACACATGATCTGGCCATCAGTACTTGCAGCAATACAGTGAATGACACCTACATGTATCAAAATGCCAAAATTAAAAGTAAAGAATAAAATAATTAAGTTCAGTATTATACATGTATATAATTACAAGTAGCATAATTTCCAGAGGTAAACATAAGAATTGGGCATTCTGATTGGTCGAAAAGCTCAGCTTATGATACTACATGTATATTCCCTGCACGTGGTGAATACAACCTCTTTTAAATTTTTTACCGTAATTTTATTCTATTATCCACATATTGTATTTTTGTATATATCACACAAGTGCTTTTCGTGTACGCTGATTGGCTAGCTCGGAGGTGATTACCCAAGTACTATTCACCTCCGAGCAGCCAAAGAAAAACAAAATGGCTTCCCACATGAAATAAAGTTACTCTTAAACGCTCTGACGAAGGGCTAACGCTCGAAACGTCAGCTTTATAACTCGTTACGGTGGCCAATTTACATTTTCAACTTAGTTGATATAACGAAATTACTCTTAAACAAGTTAAGTTACTCAATCTTTGGTCCGCTTGTTATTCAGCTCGTGTGGTACATACTAAAACAATTATTCTCCTCAGTGTTCGTGAATAATTGTTAAATATTGTATTATCCACATATCCACATCATTTTCAAACAAACTGTGAAATTTATTATATGTACATGTATTTGATGACTATTTATACATAATATTTCAATATTATCTTAGTATGCACAGTCACATAATTATCAACTACATCTTAACATGGTCTCATTCTTAAGACATTATTTTTGAGTACAGAGATTTCTCTCCATATACACAAAAAAATATTTTGATATATTATTTGTATTTTAAGAGTGTTTTGCTAGTTTGTTTTACTGCTTAACTCGAGGAGTAAACTGATTCACAATCGTTGAACATGGAAGCTTATTGTTTAAACTACGGCTATGTATGTCTATACAAATGAACTATTGCATTGTGCTTTTATGCTTTAATACATTACTTTTTAGTCCTTGATGTTCGCCTCTGAAAATTATACTAAAACAATTATTAACCTCAGGTTCAATGACCATTGGTGAATATTCACCTCAACTTCATCTTGTTGAAAATTCACCAAATGTTCACTTCACCTTTGGCAAATAATAATTATTGTTTAATATAACAGAGGGAAAAATCCCCTTATTTTATCAGGACTGGATCTCTACAGTCATAATTGTCACAATTTAGAATGTAATAAAACACAATTTTCATAGAAATTCGCAATCATCTCACCCATATGTGCTTTGAAGTGTTTGACAAATTCAACTCCGTCATCGTTTCTCTTCCAAAACTTAATGTGGCCATCACAACTTGCTGTAATAAGAAATTCTGTTCTGCAAAATACATTATTGTATTGTGTATTAATTATATACCGGTATATATTATATACTGGTATATATATTTATATACTGGTATATATTATTGTACAGTTGTGATCATGAAAATAATGCCTGAAAAAATTATGGCTTCAACAGAATTTGAAACCATGCTCTATAATATATGATGTAGTTAAAAATTAAATTTAGTTAAAAATAATTAAAATTAAACTAGTTTGATTCTCAATTTCCTTTGTCTTCTAACCCTAATAAGAGTTAAGAGACAAAGGAATTTAATTTTTAACTACAACATATACCAGTGCAGTTCTCTATCAACTAGTAAGCAATCAAACCAATTGCGAGTTATCACAATGTGTCCAATCTCCATCTGGCTTGAAAGCTGGTTTTTAATCTGCAATACATGCATGCATCTCTAAAATAGAGATCCAAAAGAACAGTGTTCAATGTCCTGCTATGTGAAAAAATATATATTTCCAGCACTACTAATGCGTGAATCTCTTTAAAGTTACGTATTTAAAACAGAGGCAACTTCATGTAAATTGTGTCCAAGGCAACTTACTCAGTGACCACAATGTGTGAAATTAAGTCTCGGTGCATAAAACTCTTCTCATAGGACTCGGCTGATGGAATGTTTCCAAGATAGACTTTTTCAAACTCTAAAACTAAAAATACAATGGATTGCACAGCACAAATTAATATACTAATGAACATTCAATTTATTTTTTGGACATCATTTTTGATCAGCAGATGCAGAAAGGAACTTCAAAATATTCTCTAGTGCACCACCATTTTCCCTTCAAATAGTTAAGGCTGTTCTTACAGATCTAAATCTTTACGAAAAGCTATGTGTGTGTAAGGCAAAATCTCTTTGCTACAAACTAAGTGTCGCCTAAAGGGCCACTCCATTTTACCTACATAAACACATACGGTCCATACTCAGGGGTTCGTTTGAAAGCCATTACAAAGAAAATTTTGATAGAAAAAAAATCCTCCTTCCATCTTCCATATATATTAGTCTAAAATAAATTAAAAAAGGCTCTACACATACATGCCCATAAAAATGTTTCTGCAAGTGAGTGACCTTGCTCAACTGAGTTCTGCTAAACAGCGCATACACAGTGAATAAATGTATATGTACAGAGCTTATATGTTATACAGTCATTGCAATTTATGAAACGTTTTTTAAATTCCAAATTTTGTCACCTTTTATGACAAATTCCATTAATTAAATGCCCTCAGGAATTATGCTATTTTTTTAAGACAAGTCACATAAAAGGTATGATAAACATGACCAACTATACCATGAATGCCAGGAATGATTTCACTCAAATAAGCTCTTACAGTACTGTTTTATGTTACATTTACCTCGCTTCTTCTTCGATTTAGGAGGAGGCGCTGGCATAGGACCAATCATGTCATCTTCTTCATCTTCGTCGCTGTTTTCAGCAGCGTCCAAACCACGTTTTCTGCTCCCTTCGTCCGCCATTTTGAAAGCGTAACGGAATCCTACTGGTCAGAGACGAATGCGTTTGAAGTATGCGCAAGCGCAGATAGATGCTCCCTTGGGAAATTCGTCTATTTATACTTTACGTCTGCCAATTTTCTTATCGATGACTGGACTGAGCGTGAAATCCTGGGAGTATTACAAGGCGGAGAATTAAGTGCTTTCACTTTACCGGGTCTGAGATTTTACTTCTGTCCGGGAAAGAGTTCATTCAATTCGCCATGAATTGTTATTGGTAGAGGTGGTACTCGGTGTGACAACAGGCGAACGGAGCTGAAATTGATGGAGGAAATCAGCGCGTGTCATGTGGAGGCGAGAATTTCTGTTTCATGCCCGGCCATGTTTTTAGCGATTTAGCTGCGTCAAAGGGGCTGTAAACATGTGTGATTGAATGCTGTTGCTTGAGAAATAGCTTAGAGAGATGGCTGATGTCCTAGACAGTTCTGTGGCGATTCGTCGTACTGAAAGCGAGGGTAGTACAACCAGCGAAGACAGAGAGAGCTCTCTTCGTGTGTTTTTGGAAAAAGAGTCGCTTGGACATTTAAGCGCTCTCTTCCCAGAAAATGTATCTCTTAGCTATTTTCAGGTTCTTACAGAGGACGATTTGGAACACGATTACAACGTCAAAGATGACAAAGAAAGAGAACTTTTAATGCAGTCTATCATGAAACTGCGGGAGGAATTTTCGGCAGAGGAGGTGAGGCTTTCTACCACTGTCTAAAATTCACCGAGCAGACGTCTAAAATTATAGAATACTTTCCAAGGATAATTTATCCTCATGTTAACTTAAATTTTACCTGAAGTCAAGCAGTTTTCTGAAGTTTTAGACTTACCTCTCTAGACTGGCTATTAGCTCCAACTGTGTATTTAAATATTTTCGCGGTTTTTCAATTTTTGTTTGTTTCCTCGTGAATACATTCTCGTGTTTCCTAGGCTGTCGGCACGCCAGGAAAACACATCTATGCACGGAATAATGTTTGCTGTGAGTTTTTTATCGTTGCAATGGGACAAATGTTTGGACTTTGCTTTTGCCTATACTCGGCATTTAGGCTAACATATTTGTATTGCACACACATATATTTTTTTTAATTTAGTTTGATTTTATTTTTGTCAATGTTTACTATATAAGCTTTATATATTTGTGGCTGATGTTGGGCTATGATCCAAAATGTGTCATCTTCCGAGACGACATTCATGTGTTTCCTGACAATTCGATCAAAAATATTTAATCTAGCCATGTACACTTAGCAAATCGAACAGATCTATTTCTCTAGAAGAACGCGCGAAATTTCAGAAAATCGCATAAAATTTGTCGATCGTCCCGATTCCACAATCGCGTTATATTTTCGTCTGCTTTATTTCCTTTGATCCAAATTAAACGTGGGGGTGTTTTCCGTTGGGAGTGCACTTTGGTCCACAATATGTCTTTGTTGTCCATCTATTTATTGCTACCATATACTTCGGATTTTCATTTTTTCCGAACATAGCTTATTTACGATCACAACTTTGTCGCGCCATAATAATTTGTAACTTATCTCTCTCGAACCTATCGTAGTTCAGCAGCTAGAGTGTCCCTCCACTAAGAATATAAACAACTTGCTCTACCATCGTCGAGAAAATTTATTGCGTGTACATGTGAAATATCTTATGCGATGTTAATCAAAGATGGGAAAGTGGTTTGGTGGATTACACAAAGCTCATTCAATTCTCTCGGCGAAATGGTACGTAAATTGTTAGACAATTCGCATAAGGTTGTAAGTGAGCTGTTCTTTATTATGCAAATATACTGCATGTTCATTACATCGGCCACAGCAGGGAATAAGTTAGACCCCGTTTTCTACATCAAGATAAAGTGATTTTTACAGAGATAAACTACTTCGATCGATACTTAGGGAATTCCTAAATTGGGTTTGAAATAGCACTGATGTCCAATTGGCATGATCATAAAATCCAGGTTGTACAAATAATGAGCAGCCTTTTGTTGACAAAATAAATTAATCTTTTGGTGGTCTCAGAGAGTCGTTCACAGGAACTTATCTATTAGTTTTTCTTACTTTAGAAAAACTTTTCAACGCCAGCCATTCACGATGACTTGTTTTCAGTCGATAGTGCAATGAAATCTTGCAGATTTAAATCTTAATTTTTTTTTTAACAAATCAGTCTTAAAGTGTACTGTATTCCAGTGCTTTTTAATCAAAACAGACCAACGGTAATTAACCTAGAAAATCCAATGTATTTTTTTGCCCAATGTTAAGCCTGGAAAGCTATTAACTTCAGTAAGTAAAGATTTAGAATGTTTAAATAATTTTCTTGAAAAACCTGCACTTTGCTTGTTTGTCATGCAAGTTTTAAATTACATCTGTAACAAGTCTGGTCTGCGGCAGTCATGTTTCAACAGGATTTGTTACAAGGATTTATATTGTTATTATTATTTTCTTGTGCCTTCTATTTTTAAATACAGTATTTTTAATAATATGAGAAAGTCCATGGTACTATTTTTCTACATATGTTTGATAATCACATTCTTTGTAAAGAATTTTGCCAGCTATTTTTGGGGGTGACCCCTAGCCTCAGATCATCCATTCTAAGAATGCAGATTTATCCCGATATTGAAGTGGTTGTGTACATGTGGTACACAGGTAAATACATTAATTTTATGTCTTTCAGTATTCCCAAGGGAATACCATAAGGAGCACTGTTTCCTTTGATTTAACTGCCACATTGAAAGTGTCTCCCAAAAAAATTCTGTTTGAAAGACAGAAAAATAGTAGAAATAAAACAGATGTCATACAAATATTTAACATTCTAGACAACTTAATTGATTCCTTTCAGTCCTGCTCAGAATCAGTCCATTTCGAATAGAGTCCATTAATCACAATTCATAACTTTGATCCAATTGCACAGAATCGCATTGTATTACGTGTTGCATTCATCTTTTTTTTTATTTTTAAGAGTGGATATTTTATTGGAATTTTGATTATTACTAACTGCAAGTGTGTATAACTGGGCTATTTCGCTTTGAAAAAAATCTCCAAGTAACCAGGACTTAAACATACTTTTTTATGTTTATGACCACTCATTAGGACAGCAGCAGGACAGCAGTGCAAATAATTTTTTTTAATTTTTTTTAGTTGAAATATATTGATCAATGCATGTTGTTCATTTTTTGGCTCCACAGTATTCAAGTGTTATACTTATCAAGTGCTTTTTAAAATAACTACTCAAAGAAATATTTTGCGTCGTAAATGAGGTTTTCTCCCTAACTTTTTTCCATTATGGTTACTGAGAAATTTAGTTGGGAAATGCACATTTTCACTTGCTATCTACTGCTGGTTTGATTAAATTTTGATGATTCATGTATTTTTTCCTGACCAACACTTAAGATTCTTATATAACAGCAGAAGTCTTACGTAATAGCAAGCATGCACACACATGCAAAAAACTGTATGTTTCCTGTTTGAAGCCAAATGGAATTTGCTTCAGGTGGGTGGCCACCCAATTTGTCAACCTTGGGTTGTTATCTTAAAATGGTAGCTTTATGCATGGGCCTGTTTCTTGACATACTGAATTGAAAGCATCATTCATCATTTTTTATGGCATTCAAGTCTCGGACAAACATAAGTCCTAAAGTTTAATGACAAAGTAATTTATACATTCAATTAAAATGATATTAAAAGTCAGTTGGAAAACTAGCTGAGCTTAGTTCCTTGCCCCCGGGTGGGGGATAGGGCTGGGAAAAACTAGTTTAAGAAAAGATTTTTGCTTAGCGTTTTTATAAGTAAATGTTTTCAATTTGTCTCACATTTTGCATGTACAACCAAAAGAAATGAAACGTTTATTGACAGTCATTCTACAGCTGTGACAATGTTGTGAACAGAGTGAGAAAATAAATACCTTTTGATCAATAAAGTAGAAAGTGTATTTATACAATGTAGTAAGAACATACTGGGGTTACAAATATGCCAAAAATTTAACTGTGACTCGACAGAATTCCTACAGGAAGTCACTTTGACTCCAGTGTAGATTCCAGAAATGTCCAGCAGAATTTTTTTTTGTGCCAGTCAAAATTTTAAAATTGTTAATTACATGATGACATACTTCATGGATTCGTGGCATAAAGAGCCTTCCTTCTTAACCTCGTATTTTCAAAAATTACAGCATCTAGTTTGTTAAGAAGAAATCAAAGGGAAGAGAAAATTTGTATGTTCCTGACGTAAGTAAGGAAAATTGGAATTTTAGGCAGAAAATGAAAAGGCTGTATTATTCATGAGCACCTGATGGTGCACATGCCTAACTGTTATGTTAATTGTATGTACACCCTGTACATGTATTTTATTAAAAGTTTTGTGCATTTTTAGTTATGTATTTAATAAACAAGTAACTCAATTTTAATTAATAAAATTGCACTCGTAAGTTAGTATTAAATTATAGTTCTAAGTTGTCATTGGTGTAAGTGACATAGACAAAGAAATAATCTGTGAATTGTTAATTTTTTTAAATTATAGTCTGACTCAGAGCTTGATAACAGTGCAGAGTTCAATTCAGAAGTCTTCGCTTCCTTGCCACGCAATTTTAAGCTAAACCTTTCAAGATTCTGTGATGAGCTTAATGCAGATGCAAGATCTAGGAGAAGAGAGAGCATTGGTTTTCCATCAGGGAGGCTTGATGAGACTTCTAATCTGTTACGAATGAGAGCAAATCCTTCATTGGGTAGTTCCGAGCCTAATCTCACAGGCAGCTGTGTAAGTAAACTGTATTAATAACAAAAAAATTCCATATGTTGATTTTGTAGTTCTCTACACAATCGCCTAGGAGTTAAAATCATAATCTTGTACTGTAGAAACGATTTTCAGTTCATTCTTCAAGGCTTCAGATGATCTCCTTATTGTGTAAAGCAATTTTTGTTTCCGAGGCCTGATGAAAATTATCAATGGGAAATCTATCTTTCATTTTTTGAACGCTTGAAGATACAGATAATTCAACAATATTTTTGTATTTTATTTTCGTGCATATGCATGTAAAATCATGTATTTTAGAGATGATGAATTATTATTACTTTATTGTAAAAAACTGAAGGTTGCGTTGGAATTTAAGTTTTTCACTTTCTAGTGTGGAGATGATAAGTATTCTATTAATTTTTTTCATAAAACCGAAATGTTTAATATTTCCTTTTATGCATTCTCTATAATTCTACTTGCATGTATGAATGTAGATGTTATAATACAGTATGTGTGCTTTTACCACATGTAGAAATAATATTTTATTTTCCGAGGTTTACAAAAAAAACCTGGGAGAGAGCTTTTACTGGCAGGAATGTAAATAAAACAGCCCACAAAGAACTAATACATTGTAAAATGTGCACATAATGGAGATATTCTACTTTCCAAATCCGTAATTTAACCAGTATCCTGTTTCCTTTTTCACATTTGTCTTATCTTGAAATTGTTTTAGTATGTAATTGTTTTAGCTTGATCGCATTTGTTTCAAATGAATATAATTATCAGTCAATAAAATTTGTCAAATTTTCCAGAGGTGACAAGGTAGTCAATTCTCGTAATACATCGGTGTATTTGTTTGAAAATGTATTGAGAAATAAGGAGTTGATCACAGTTTTAGACCTACCCCATGGTCACCTGTGAAGTGGGCTGTCTAGTATACGTATCTCTTGTGGCCAAGAATTTTCATCAAATTAATACACTATTTGTTTTTTGCATTTCAGAGTGACATCAGCCGGAGACCAAGGTATTCCTTGAATTTTGTTATTAATTTTTGAACTGGTAAATTATAACAATTAAAATAAAAGAAAAGTTACAAGTTCTTCTGGGTTAGTAGTCCATTTTAAAAACTTAACATATATCCATCGTCATGCATTATCGACAGTAAGTTATCGTTCATGTACAATATTGTGTCACATTGTTAACATTGTCAGTACAATAATTGAATATATAATATATATATACCATTTTCAGACATTCAGAATTTTTTTAACTCTTTATTGGTTCCTATAACTAGTTTGCTCAGAACCTCAGGAAATTTAGATTAAAAAATGTATCAACCGTTATTAAATGACAAGGCTTAAAATTAGATATCTTCTGAAAGCTTCCTGCTTTGAGGAAATGATGTGTGTTAGTGAATTTCCTTCCTGCAATAAATACTTATGTGTTGCATGTTATAGGTTTTTGTGTCTTGGTTAAAAATTGACATCTCTTTGATTTTTTTCCTTTATTGATTTTTTTTCTCTCTTATTCAATTTCATATGTTAAAGCAACTAACAGTTTACAACTAACAATTATGTATAATGCTATTCAAACCACATGATTTTCTCCCAAAAAAGAAATATTATTATTTAAACTAGCTATAAGGAACATTCATGAACATAATTATAGTCTGCAAATTTGTTTCAAGAGTTTTCATTAAGAAAATGTGACAAAAATCACAATTTAAAGTACTGTGAAATACTTTTTTGAGGAAATGCCTCATATGTTACATGTATATTTCACTTTCTATGTTTCTTGGCTAATAATTGATAATATTGTGAAATTGCCTTACGTTAATTATATGCTGTATGTAGCAAGCTCATTTTCCTTCAGTTTTTTGTTTTCATTTGTGACTCGGAATGTTAATTTTTTTCCAGTTTGCATTTCAAGGTGTTTCACAATTTTGCACTTTACGTCATTCAAACCTTTTCAAATGATATATTTTTATACTCCTGTATAATGAACCTTTTATCTCTGGACAGCTTTTGTGTCATATGTTAATTTATTAAAATGAAAGAGCCGTCTGATGATAACAACCTGCTAAAAGGAATAATTTGTGTAGAGATTTTCAGTATATTGCATTAGGTTGTGCTTGCTTCAAAAAGCCACTTTTTTGCCTTTGTGTTGTTTGTGATGTACCGTACCTACCTACAGTTGATGCCTGCTAATCTTATCAAAATTTAATTTTAACATGAGGGAGGATATTATCAGAAGGTTGGTTCCACATACTGTAAAGTACAGTATTACATGACTTATAATTCATAAACTGTGAGACGTTAATTTTCTCTCTGCATTTAGGATTGGAAGGATCATGAAAACAAATGCATTGAAAACCTGACAATTTATTTTATTCAATAATTGTCTATTCATCCAGTTTATTCCACGGTGGCTTGTCATTATTTTTCTAAACAATGTATACTTTACAGTACAACATCTGGTGTTTCTACTATTCTGACATTGAGTTATTCAGTAATTTAATCCATTGTTATCTAAACAAGCTGTCTTGCATCTACATTGAAAGCCAGCTTTACATTTAATAATTGTCAGAGCTATATTCTTTGCAGCCTGAAATTTTATATTACATTTACATCTTAATGCTTTGTTCGGTGTATATGGAGGACTACGTACTTAAGTATATTGTACTTGTACACTTCAGTTTGTGAACATGCCAAAATCGTGTCTTTTCAGCTGCTCTTTTATTTTCACTTTGTCTGGAATACAATGTGCAACTCGTCTTTAGAAATTTTGGAGTGACAAACTTGAACACGAAACAGAAGTACCACATTCAACTTAAGTTCAGAGGATGTAGGAAGAATTTTTACGATGCCGATTATAAGTTTACTTTTATTTACTCTGACTACATGTAATATGCTTTCATGCATAGTAGTTCTGAGCTAGCCTTGCAAGTACAGTGTATTGCATAGACATGGGGAAAACGATAAAGATTCATGTTTGTGCTGGTTCAATTTTACCCTTGTTAGAATTTGGGTATTTTCTTTTGTTTTGGTGTATGGTAATTAAGATTTCAAATGTAGATGAAACTAAAGAAAAGACCAAATAAGGTGAAGTGTAATATTGAATCACAATTTACATATAATCTTAAATATTTTTTTTACATTGTGCATTTAGTCTTGCTTGGTTTGATTCAAATATTCTCTCATTTGCCTGTTTATCTAATATATTAATAATTTATAAATATTTCTAATCAATGGTTGGCGAGGTGACCTAGAAACCACCAGGGAAGGCTTATTGTTGAGGCCACTGTTATAATACAGTCACATGGATAGTGTTACGGTGTTCAGCTTTGCCAACTCAGTAATTTTTTTAATAAAAACTCTAGCAGTTTTTTCTAAAACTTGGGAAAACATGACATAGAATTTGTTATAACAGGAAGGGAGTTCCAGATCTTGGGAACTTGGTAAGAAATTGTCAATTTTTTCAGATTATATCTGCAATGATGCATGTAATAGTTATTGGCTGTTCTGGTTGGTACGTGTCCATGAACTGCTAGTCGTGGAATTTGCATGTACATTTGGGTTGCAAAATAGTTTTAAATTTTCATTTTTCTTTTACTATCATATCATTTCAGTCTGTGTATATTCCCTTTTGATACAAATCTGACATGTAGACCTGTATTTTCTGCTTGTGTACTCAAAACTACTCAACCTGAACATGAAGTCAGAACAGTTTATTTGGTCTTATTTTTAATTATCATCATGATTTCCCTTTGATAAGACGGCAATGAAAATAGTCACATACCAGACTTTGTGTCTACCTGTACAGTTGTCTGTCTGCTTTCTTCTTATGCGCACTTGTTTTCTCATACACTACATTTAAGTGCACCCACCTTTAAATTTAGCAGCCTGATCTGTTCAAACACCTTTTTTAAAAACACTTCTTTTTCCCTTGTGGGGTTGTCATAAAAAGGTTGCTATCTCCACTGAAATCATTTTCAGTGAGATTATTGTCAAAATGCAAGTGAATTACATATTTAATCATAACTTAGACTTAATTTAATAATTGTATGCAGTAAATTTATAGGATTAACTGAGTCATGATTAAAAAAAAAAAGAACTTGGATCAGTGTCATTGGCCTTCGTTAAGTACAGTATCAGTAAAATGAAACTTGATTTTTCTGATCTCTTGTGTTGTTTCAATTTTTGTTCGTTTTAATTGCAGTTCACTCTGAAAGTTTTTAGTCGGATAAGATTTAATTTTGGTATTATTCATTAGAGATTGTTAGTGGATTAGTGATTCTTTTAAGTGGAAATTCCAGTGTAATGCAATATTTATCAGTGGATGATTTATTCAAAGTCAAAGATGTTTTCAAGTTCTCTAAATAGGTAATTCACAGACTTCAAGGCTATTTTATTGATGAAGAATTCAATTCAGAATTGCCATCTTTTCCTGGCTCTGCATATTTTGCATTATGCCACTGTGAAGTCAGTGTAGATCTACATGTTCATTGATGAAATGCAAGTGTCTTTGTCATCATACAGTAACAGTATACTGTGCAGCATGCACAAACAGAGAAGCTAGGAACATGTACTAATGATGCAGCACTATTCTGGAGTCTGTTTTAACATGAAAATCCTGTTTATTGCAAGTCTTGCTAGATCAGCTGGATTAAAAGTAACATTTTGCCTATTTGTGTCACACAGAGAGGACAAAATTTGATAAAAGCGCAGTTTTATCAGAAAAGGAAAAGTTCTGATTACTCCTGCACCGTTTTGTGCTACAGGCAGCAGGTTCAACATCCTATTAATTTCAATCTGTGACACAGATAACTTAGGTTTCCTTTACGCTCAATTTTATTCAGTGATTTTTTTTGTTATATTTTTTCCGTTTGCTTGTTTGTTAGTTCTCACTTACAAAATTTGTAAACATAATACATGTACCATGTAACAAGCTCGCTCTTAATTATCTGTTTAAACATACAGTGTATTAAGTTAATGTCGGTATGTTTTCTTTTTCAAGTTCCTTCTCTTCTGGAACACGCAAAGCTAGAAGAAGTTTCACAACAACAAGCTCCATGCCATCGGCACACTCGGGTCGACCATACTCGCCGTTTTCCTCACCATATTCACAAGGTGGGTACTTCATTTACATTCATGAACAGGTGCAATTCCCAGTTTTCTTTTCTAAGAGCTGATTTAGAGAAGACCCTGGAAGCACCCTAGCCTCCCGATTGTTTTAGGCCTGCATTCCCATCTACTGTAGTAGTAAAGATACAAAATAAATCATCTTTGTTACCTTGTTTTGCTCGTAGGATCTGATAGTCCTGTTGGCAGTCCTAGTTTCTACACCTCATCAAATAGCACAACTCCCGGAGCACATTTTGCCTTTTCAAATGTTAGGAAGTGAGTGTTGGATGTTAGATGTAGTTTGATAAACGGTAGTTCAAGATTGTACCAATAAGGGCTTAAAATAAAGTTATTTCGTAAAGGATTTATCCATTTTTATCCTGTTCTTTATTTACTATACATGTGTAAAAATTCATATCAGTAGATGCATGTGTACATTGTAAAAGTTACTTGTTGGATTGGTTCTGCAGTGTGTAAAGCTTTTGCAGCACTGTGTTAAGTAACTCTATTTTTGTAACAGAGCGGATGTTGGTGGAAGACGTTGGTCAGTAGCGTCGCTTACTTCATCATCAGGATATGGAACACACACTCCTTGCTCATCATCATATTCTGTAAGCATTACAACTTGTACATTAGACTTTCATTTGCTTTTTCAAATATCTAACTTCTAGTTCTAACATGAAATTTTAGGAAATCTGTATGTATAGGTGGTGATTTACTGGTTTTTGTTCTTGTGTTTTGTAGTCACTTGCATCATCACAAGAAAAACTCCATCAGGTGTGTACAACATATGCAGTTAGCAAGAGCTGTTATTGTGATCTCATATTCAGTGTCTCCTTGTTGAGTTCCATACATTTTGTATTGTGCTACACTGTCAAGAGTTTAATCTCAGTGACATTGTACACATACATGTACTAGTTAATAAACCAAGCTGGACCTGTGGGATAGTAAATCAATAATAGTGTGTATGTATGTATGATTAATATTTTGTCTTAATTTATTATTAAGTGAAATGTTTTTGTCACAGTTGCAGATAGGGTTACCATACGGCGATGAATACAACTGTGGTGCACATTTCAGGTAACAACCTATAAGTAATACTTTGTACAATCAAGTCGATGATTTGAAGACATTTTATTAAGTGTGGTGTCAACTCTACTATAGTAAAATAAAAATCATTATTTCACCTCAATAACTGCCATATTCGAGTTCGCTTGAGCCTCTATTTCAAAGCGAGTCTAAGTGCGAAGTCTTTGAAATGAGAATGAGTTTTCATTCATAAGAAAAGCAGAACTAATTACCATCACAAAACTTTCGCACTTAGACTCGCTTTGAAATAGAGGCTCAAGCGAACTCGGAAATGACCTATTAATAAATTACAATGCATAAAATAAATAAAAGAAACAATTACTATCATTACAAATATCAAAAAATAGAATTGATAAAAAATCTAAATAAAGAAATATCAATCATTCTTTATAAGAAGAGATTAATGTGTTTGTGGTTGGTCTTCTGTAAGCCCTGGAACTTCATACGCATAGAAGTGCCTTACTCAGTAATGCAAACGAAATCTTGGCCTGAATCCATGAAATAGTGGTGGTGCTGTACGTTTAATTCTACTACTCTTTTCAGTGCCGATAGTGATCAGGAAGATGACATTGGAGGTCGCAGGTCACCAAAACCACGTCAGAGGTCACGGAGCCTTAGGTAAGTTATCATTTCTCATTTTGTTAGATATAAGTTCCCAACCACAGCTTTATTTATTACTTATTTTGTTATAGATTAATGGCATAAAGTATGACAATATTAATTAAATTAAATAAGGATAACTGATAACCTGAAATAGTTAAGAATGCCAGGTTGCAAGTTAATTATATATTACAACTGATAGTCGGTAGCTAACTAAAATAACACACACAGAAATGTTAAATATTGTAAACGAAAATAAGGAGATTAGGATAAAATGAATTAAAGTTTTCATTTTAAAGTATTTTATGTTGTTTTAGCCCTGGCAGATCACCTATCATCCAAGAAGATGAACTGCAGTTACTTAATAACTTGTACAGAGAACGATTTCCTAAAGTAAGATTATTTTTTACACATTAAAGATAGAAGCAAATATTGTTAATGGTCTACATCATGACTTTGTTGACGCTGTCATCGTGTTCACACAATTATTATCAGTTATTGTTTATTGTGCTTATTAGTGTTATATTTTTTGGCAGGCTATTACACAAATGGAGGAGAATCTCAATGTAAGTACTGTTTCCACAATGGAGAAAAGCGTCACAGCATTCCTGACTAGTAAATTTGATAGTGAAATTTCTGTCAAATTCAAAGTCTCTACAATAGTAAAACAAATCAAAGAATACCTATGGTCAAACTCGTGGAATAATTAACAGTTAGCGATCCTAAAAATTAGTTTGGTTTATT
>OMLO01000556.1_pt1 | contig 24862 bp, 15 predicted proteins | sample 1674811 | NCBI WGS metagenome assembly OMLO01 (sample SAMN06265003, study PRJEB25207) | coral metagenome | isolation source: Coral host | place: Mexico:La Bocana,Puerto Morelos, Mexico | collected 2008-11-13
TGCGCGGTCGCGAACCATCCACAACTCGGTTTCGACGGGCACAGAATATCGAGGATTTAACCAAATCAAAAAATTTTGCGGCAAATTACTCCAAAAAATAAGCTTCATTATTTTAGCGAAAAAAAATTTTTGGTGTTAGGAGCACTTTAAAACAGAAAAAATTGTTCCATATTAGCAATAAAGCACTGCCTTGCACAAGCAAAAAATTCCAATGGGATTGACAAAAAACATGCCATTTTATTTGCGACCAATTTGTAACCGCCAGGCATTCAAAACCTAATTTAGGCAAAGAACCTAAATCCATGGGAAATGTGTGGTTACTAAGCTACAGACATTCCACATTTAACCAGCTAAAATGTTAAGGAAAAATTATCTCTGTATCTTTCCCAAAACAATTTCTGCATAATTTGGCGTGGATAAATTACAATTAAAATGGTATGAATAAATTTCAATTGAAAATAATTTGCTGGGCTTCCATGGCAGTCAGAGCTTTATGCTTGCAGGAGAATTCAGTGCATGCATAGTATACATGTGTGCAGACTATGTGTAAATTTATTTCTGCCATGCAATCATCCAGGATTATTTTTTAATACAATTTCACCTTGTCATTTTGCCACTGAGCATACTGGATACCTACTGTAAGTTACCTGGTAGCTCTTTTGGAAAGAATGTCGTCATGTACACGTACAATGTACATGACAAAACTGTGTAAATTCAGAGCTTAAAACTTTAGACTCTGCTGTTCCTGTTATTTTGTGGATAATTTCATCATAGAGCTAAATGCTTTCAGATTGTATAATTATAGAACAAAAGTAAACACATTGAGCAATAAGTGCAAAAATTATTTTCTTAAACTCCATTCATAGCACAGTAATTTTTGGAATAGTATTTAACTAAAAGACAGTTCCTGTTAGTTCATTTCTCTATCATCACAAGTAACCCTGTGATGAAATCTCAAGAAATTTACTCATGAGGCTGGCACTTATCTGGTAGCATGAAGTGAATAGCCTAGGAGTGTTTCTGCTCCCCCCATGAGCTTGGGATGCTAGTCGATACCCATTTAATATCGACAAAATTTCTAATATACATCTGGATGAAGAGACACTGTGAGTGAAAATTGTCTGGCCAAACAACACAGCACAGTGTCCTTGGCCAGGGCTTGAACCCGACCCAGTTAATTTAGAGCTGAGCAAACTAACCATAAAGCCTTTGCACCTCCCATGACAAACAAACATGTTTACTCTGTTTAAAAGTCTTAATTGAGGCATTTTTATAAACCAGTCAGCCAAACTTTTGCAGCCACACCAGGATATTAAATCTGTATTGGTATTATAAGGTGCCATGATCAATAAGTGGAGTATGCCTCTCTTTTTTAAATTTTATTAAGCTTTTAATTAATACTCTATGATTGGTTTATAGGCATGGTTGGGACAGCCCGATGTCACAGACAAAGTGTACGAGGCTGTTATCAAATACAACCTTCCTGTCCAAAGCAATATTGAAGTAAGTACAGTAGTTACACTGTATTACTGAACTAAGTCAGCACTGCTGTACAAAACATGCACATACATTCTGACTTGCCAAGGTTTGTAATCTTTCGTGCGGTCGGGGAAATGAGATGAGTACAAATATCGTGTGATATTTGTACTCGTTTCACGCGTTATTTGTACTCTACGAAGCAGTGTTGACAATAAATGTGTTTATTTTTTTCTGAAGCATCTCAGCGGTCCGGAATTCTAAATCCTTGAATCTGATTGGCTAATTCTGTGCGCTTGAGCAAACAAACAAACAATCAGCCATCCTCTTTATTTTTCCCTTCCGAGCGGTCCGGATTTTCCCATATGTACGTACGGACAGCGTACAGACCGCTCCGAGTTCTCTAACATTGCGGCTATTTTAGCAGCTTTTTGTTACACTAAAAATCTCCATGAAATGTAAATCATTTATTGCTCAGTTTAAAATCAGCAAAACTGAATCTCTTCTTTTAAATACTTCAGTAAACAACACAGGTTTACTTGACCGAAACATCAAACGCACAAGCATGGTGTGAAACTGCTGCAGTAAAAAATCAACAAAAATATTTCGTATAGAGTAACTTTCCAGAGAGAAAAAAATAAACATGTTATTTGCTGGCCTACATCGGTCCGTATTGGGAAAAACTGTGCCCTTGGTCTTGAGCACGGCCCTCAGGCCTGCGACCTCGGGCCGTACTAAAGACCTCGAACACAGTTTTTCCCAATATGGACCTCCCATCCGGCAAATAACATATATGTATTTGAAAGATATCTGTTTGAGGTACTTTATGAACTTGTTTTGGTTGCCTGCTAGTGCTTTATATTCTTAGGCAAACTTAGTTAAGTAAACAGTATCATACTATTTGTCTTATGGAACAGTTTTAAGTAGTGTTCTCATTTCTGTGTACTTGTTTGTAACCTTTGATTGTCATAACTGTTTCAGGTGATGGTCCCAGAGCTTGGAAATAAATGGTATTAACTTATAAGTGCAGTGTTTTTTAATGTTTTACTTCTTTGTGACTGGTTTAGTCCTTTTTACTGCATTTTTGTACATGACGACATGTTTCCTTGTTGTAAATATTTTGTTTTCAGTGATATGAGTTTTTGTTCTTTTTCTATCAGCTTTGTGATTCCTTTTGAAAACTTGAAGCCCACTGAGAACCAGCAAGGTAACTTAAATCAAGAGAAACATTCGATGAGCATCACTGCGCGTGACGCAACTTGTCCTGTCACAGTCATGTTTGTACAGCAGTTAATTCAACTCAACATTATGCTGAACATGAGAATGGTAGCCTCATGTTTAGTATGTTGTCAGGACCCGTTGTAGAACAGGAGGTCCATACTTGAGTCTTGCTGGGGTCCATGTTTTCGGATTTTAAGCTGGCACTTACTAAGCATATTATAGGGTCACCATCAAGCCAGGTACAGAATATAAATTAAAACCAGCCAAGTGTTTCACATGTATCCTGAAAACAATAAATATAAAATTTTCTCCAGGGGATGACTTTGATGGTACAGAAGCTGATAGCCTTTATGGTAGCTTGAAGGCCATGGAACTGATTTATCTTTGATACAGATCACAGTAATATCATGCTGGATTTCCTGAAAGAAATGTTTTTATCTTAAACTTTATTTTCAGAGTTAAACTACAGAGATTTGTCAGGCTTCTACAAGAAATCTGAAGCTGGGGGAGGGCCTCCTACAAATGAAGGTAAATGTCACGCTTGCTATGATAAAAATGAAAGAATTGATAAATAAGTTGAGTTTTTCCTACCATCACAGTGCATACGATTACAGACTGAAGCATGTGTAGTGGCCATATTCAAGCTAATTGTTTGCTTGCAATGATCTCTGCAGGGTTACGAGATGACGGGAAAAGGGGAAGGAGAAGAAATATGCAAGGAAGACCTCAAAGGGGTTACAAGGTGAGAAAAGAAACACTTGTATCCTTGTAATACTACTCAAAAGTAAGTTATCACCATCTTGAGAGATGCATTGAGATGAATCTTGTTTCTCTCATTTCTCGCAAATGCACTGTAAGTACCAAAGGTTTGCCTTGTAGTGACACACAATGGCCAACGCACAATGACATACAGTGTGTAAGTGTTGGGTTTTGCAATCTTGCATAGTACCGTGCAGTTTTGTGAGGAAAACGTGTATTTCACTTGTTTGTTTATTGCTTAGGGTGATGAACATGGCGAGGACACAGCCAATAGGAAGGTTTTCCAGGTAAGGTCAAGTTGACAAGTGTGTGGCAAGTGGTTGAGGGCAGTCAATTGTGATAAATCAATTAAGGCAAGCTGTTTCCATACTGCTCCTGCTTTCATAGCCAATAGACCTTTACCATGTTTCACTTCAGTGCATTCAAACAATAATACCAGAGCGAGGTTGGGGTGGACAATTTCATAGAGTTAATGTATTTTCTGCCGCCCTGACTTCAATGCAGTAGCACTGTTTATTGGAATGTGGAAAGGGCTATTGCAATACTGCTGCCTTCTTGCTTAAATTTCCAATTTCCTTGTTTAGTTCAATTTTTTATACAACAACTGGTTAGTGTGCGTGAGTTCATAAACTGTCTTTTTGTGTGCACAGTATATGTCCATGTTGTTTCCTTTTGGACAATATTGGCTGCCCTAGCTAATAAGTCGCCCGCAGTTACTGTTTTTATATAATATGTAAACTTAAATGGCGATTCAACTTGTATGTGTATAATCAGACATCTTATCAGTCAATAATGTCCCATCAACTTCAGCATGAGTACTGTGTAATGAACTACATGTAGTAACAAATAAGGACTTCCTAAGAAAAATTTATAGTAATGCCTTGATTGGTTTCCTTATAAAATATCTTTGGGTTTATCTGGAATAAGAAAATGTAATGTGGAGATGGAACCAGTCCTTGACATCTGGACGAGTGCCCTTTTACATGTAGAAGTACACTGAAATATTGAGACTTGCCTGACTCCTGAGCTAGTGGGCAAGTTAGGTGCAAGACTCTGCTGTATTATGTATTTCATTTATTTTGATGTTGTTTAATATGCGTATTTCAGGACGAGTCCTTTCCTAGGCAAAGATCTGGCCCAGGACAACGTGACAAGTTTGGAAGGGGAAGAGGGCGTGGCCGCTATCCCAGAGGACGAGACGAGAGACAGGTGCAGAAGGAAGATGAAGAAGCTAAGCAGATTGCAGTGAGTATACACAATAGTTTTTTCTAGACATACAGATTGACCTACATGTATTCATGGCGGAATTTTGGGGGCGATGCTTATTAAGTATCGTGAATTTCTCTCCTTAGGAACAAGCCAAGCTGGTAGAATTACAAGGAAAAGATCCAGCAGCTTTTCCTGCATTGCCAGTAAGTTAATTCTGACAGTATTTGTGGATAGTGATCATTACAAGTGAATTCTTCTTGTTGCAAAATTGCTATCTGAGGGTACCTGTGCAAAGCAGCCATGTAGTTCCCTTGGCAGCCACACTAACTTACAACAGAAACGAACTGTACTGAAAAAATCAATTTACTACGGGCACAGAGAGGCCAACCTAACAAATGAGACCGCGCAAAAAGACATATTAACTGCAACTTCAGTGCCTGAAGAAGAATAGTGAAGCTTTCCGATGTCGTTTATAACACATTTTAAACTCAGAGAGGCTCTAAAAATTTCAGAAAAAAAAACTACTATTTGTTGTGAAGATCAATTTGTCAGGTAATTTAAAAAGTTGTTTTATCATCTGAAAATGTATTCCACTGTAAATTGCATAGACTCAGCAGGCAGAAGACAAGCTACCCTCCACTGAAGCTGCGCCTGATCAAACCCCCGCAGAGTTCTGGAGCCGTTTGAAAAACAACCAAGGAAAGCAGCCGCCAGTGACACCCAAAGAAAATCATGTGAACGCTACGGAGAACAAACCACCAAGCATACCTTCCTCGCCAACCGATCAACAGCCCCACACAGCCAAACCTGAAGAGAAAGAACTGGAAACTAAAAAGGAAAAACCGCTGACTAAAGAGATGAAAGCACCGGCGACTCAGAACAGTGAGGTGGGATCTCTCGAGGCGAGTAATAACCATGTTTCACCGGAAACGGGCAAAAAAGAGCAGAACGAGTCTCAAAAACAGGCCTTGTTTTTAGAAAAGGAACAGTTGAAAGGTGGAAAGGTGGAATTTTCAAAAGGAGTTCACGTGAATGAAATCAAAGTATCAGCGCCAACTGTATCTTCTGCTGTGGAGGTAAAAGGTATTTCTTCCAAGTCTAATGGTGAGGAAGCTAAGTTTGTGGGTGTTGTCGAGCCCAGAGGTGCTTGGTCAAAGGAAGGAAGCGTGAAGAAAGAACTAAAAACACAGGACAAATCTCCAGAAAATAATGCCAAAGAGATGGAACCAGAAGTGAAGAAATCAGAAGAGCCTCTTTCTGCGAAGCCGCAAGGTGTAAGAGGCGTGATCCGTATGACTAACCTCAACAGCAAGCCACAGCAATCTGCGGAAAACGAAGAGCAGGAGGAGGCACAAAAGGAAGATATAAAATTGTTGAGGAAGGAGGATTCTGTTACTAAGGAAGTACCAAACCTCAAATCTGCTCTGGTTGGAGAAGGGACTTCCACGTCTTCTCCAGAGAAAAAGACTGTAACATTTGCCGAGCCTGTTAAGGAAGGTGGTGGCGAAATTAAAGTGTTCGTGAGCACAGCGAAGGATTTAGCTGGTAAAGATGGCAAGAGGGATGTGCTTGCTCCTCCATCACTAGGTAAGAATTTGTTGTCTCCTTTTATTGACCCATACAGCACGTACGTGTGTAACAGCTCGTGGTTTTTTTGAAACTCGTTAAACTCTTTCTGGAAACTATTATAGAATTTTAGACTGAGATTGTCCTTTTTTCAAAAGGCTATGTTATTGTAAGCATGCATTGGAGAGTCGACGCATTGTGCCCGAGTGCTTAAAATGCTAGTTAATTATACGCGCTGTAACGCGGCACTGGAAGTTGATTACAGTAGATTCCTTTTCCGCTTTGCCATTCATCCAAGAAAACAAATCAACTATTTTGTTGTTCTTTCTCAACTTTTGGGCATAAGAAATCGGACATCTGAGCCACGCTGATATTATTTTATAACCGAATTAAACTGTCTTCTTGTCTAGCAGGGTTTTAGATCAAGGTAAGGTGTCAATATGGAACATTTCCAATGAGTCAATAGATCTGAGCTTCGATATTTATCATTTGAAACTTTCTGACAATTTGTTGCGTTAGATAGTCCACCCTGAAGGGATTTTGCCCAGAGGTGCCTTTATTGTTTGAAACAGTTGTTAATGGTGTTTGGGTTTCTTTTTTTATTCTTTGTTTGCAGTTTCAGCGGTGATAAAGCCAGCTCCAACTGTAGACATTGCACAAGACAATTTGCCTGTTACTCTTATGCCAGTAAGTACTGTTTGTTTTGTTATACGTTGGCATCCATGTGCTTGGATCTGTTGTTCATGTGAAAACGTCTGGTTGAACGCAGGTTGGTCTGTGAAAGAGAGCTAAACACTGACGTACAGTTGGTTACACGATGAAGTGGCCAAGAGCTTAAGCAATAACGTCAGTGACTCTTAGTAAGGCACCTAGTAAAAAATGAATTTTTCTTTTGCCTTCGCGCATCGCAATTGTCTGTAATCTTATCAGTGTGCCCATTGCTCGAGAACCCTGTTGAAACTACATGCAAGTATGTAATTAATGCCAGCGATCAATTCCAAAAGGTAGCACCTTCAATTAGCCGTCGTGGCTCGCGTTATGTGACACCCTCAGAATGTGGTCGTTTTACGTTGTTGTTTTGACGAGGGACCGCCACGAAATGTAAAAAGATTTTTAACGAACGTGCAAAGCTGGCTGAACTTTTCGTTTGGTGGCCTCCTTGTTGGTTTCGCCGTCGTGCTTTGCGTATGCCCGTAGGCTGTGTTCTTGAACGAGATTCATAACTATCACAGAACCCCTCTAACTTGGTAACCCCACGACAGGGGTCGTTTTGCAGCTCTCGTAAGGTCTCCCATGATTGACTCGACACTCTTTGAGAGGATAATAGAAGAAACAACAGAAACAATGCCAAAATTAGGACAGCTGAAAGCTTACGACTGGCATCCCATTCGAAGGGAGTGGAAATACTCGCTGCATGCTTGTGAAACCAGGCCAATAAGCTCCGGTGGTGTGTAGAACATGTCCCCCATGCATACTTTTCCTTACAATTAAACAGTCCCTGTGATATTTACTGAGGTTTGCGAACTTTGTAAACTACTGCCAATGTGTACTTTACGTAGTCTTCTAACCATGTTACTTTATGCTCACCTTCGAATCACACGGGCGAGTGGCGAAGAACAAAGTGATCCAGCGGGAAGGATTCTGGTGAAGAAGCGCCAAGAATGTCTTTTTCATCTCGCTGCTCGGCCGCTCGATTCCGCGCTCGCGCTTCTGCTCCAACGTGAGCCTGTTAGCATGCAAGTAAGCGCATTGGTTAGTACATGTAAGTAACAGTTTTGAATTCCCACTGCCATGTTGTATTTACAGAGTAACAAACCTGACAAGATCACAAGCGAGGATGACGTCACAAACGCCAAAAACTCCAGTCCCACCCCTGATGCAAACGCTAAACCACAGACGGCCACCATCACCCCCTCGGACGGCAGCCAAGGCAGCGAAGGAACAGAACCTGCCACCTTTAGCTCCCCGTCGGTGTCGCAGCACCAGGCGGTGTATCAGCAACCGTTTCTTCCTGTGATGTACACACATCTTCCCAACATGACTAGTCATCCGCGCCTGCCCCAGGGAATATCTGTGGAAAGTGATGGCTCTGATCTGCCAGAAGGTAAGGTCCTCCGCCTTGCTTCGTCTTAGGCCCTATTCACACTAGGTCGGAGAAATTTGAAAATCCGTCACGAAAGCTGAGCTTTACGAGAACGCTCTCTAAAGCGAAAGAAAGCCGGGTTTTCGTTTTATTTTGGAAGAAAACAGTTTGATAACGATGGCGTTACTGGAATCGTGATTTCTCTGCGGAAGTTTTACTCCAGAACAAAATACAAAATATAAAACTTTAAGGTAAAAAGCTGGTAAAAATCTAAACGTTTTCGATCTTTTTGATCATCATAATGAGTGAAGAATCTGCATACGCTCAGTGTTCTTATAGTCCAAAATGGCCGGTGATTGTTACGTTTATAAATTCCTCCGAAGTAATGTGGAGGGAAACCATTTGATGCGTTTTCCGAGTGAAATCTCCGTTTTCAAATTCCTCTGACGTAGAGTGGTCTGGGCCCAGTCAAGGGAGACGGTATGCTTATTTCTATTATTCTTACGTAACCTAGGAAAGGCGACGCTCGCGAGTCGTTTTGTAAGGCGGAATAAAAAATAAATTACAAACAATACTTCGTTGCTCCTGACGAAACATTTACAGTTAGGAATTACAAGTAGATGTATCATTCTGTTTCCAGTTCAGTTGAACAGTTACTTGTTAAATGTCAATTCGTCAAATTTGAATTCTTTTGTTTTGCAAAGCATCCTCAGGTTGCCGCATTTTTTGTTTTGCAGATCCCAATACTCTTCGATATTTCTTCAATCTTGGATTCCAGGTACCTGATGGCTACATGTATTTGTGAATTCAAAGTATTAAGCTTAAAACTCGAACTCCGTGCTATCTAAACAATAATTTAACTGAGTGTGGTAATCAATCAGGTCATTTCTTGGGTGGGCGATTTTGGGGAAGTGGGAAAGTTTAGGTGATAAACAGTACACCATAATAATTGTTGCTTAAAGCCAGCCAACCGCCCTGGTAAGGCCAGAACAATACAGTACAGTGGATTATTGGTTCCTGGATCTCTCAAGTCCAAGCCAAAATCGTTTTCCCTTGATCTACCTCACTTGGGCACTGGGGTCCTGCCCCCGAAATTCGTTTTCTTTGGTGACGTTCACGGTTGTGCGTTCGTAATATACCCGTAGATGATAAAGAATGCAAGTGCATATATGTAAGACCATTTATTTGAACTGCGGAAAAAGATACGAATACATGATTTCTTTTTTCTCAGGCTTTTATTTTAAAACTGCTTAAGTTGTGTATAACTGCGATGATCAATCATGACTTCATATCTTTCTCCGCAATTCAAATATATGATCTTTCATATATTCACTTGCATAAAACTAAAGCTCTCGCTAATCCGAGGTTAGCTTAATCGGGCTTTGGACAACCTGACCCAGGTATACGCTTTATCATTTTCTCTGCCTTGTCACCTGAGACAATCATAAAGCTTTCGATATTTTGTTACCTGGCCTAATCAAAGCTTTAATTTCAAAAATGGAGACATGGATGAGCATTATATATGCATGTAAATATTAACTTTTAATTTATGAACCTTTTTTGAGTTTATTTTTAACTTCAAGTATAGTGTTCACTGTTTTAGAAGTATACCAATTAAGAATTAAAGGTTACTTTAACAAGCTGTTAACTGTCACTATGTCCGCAGTACCAATTGCAACTGAGCCAGCAGTGGGCCAACCAACAGATGATGTATTATCCATCAATGTATCAGATGCCTTCGCAGGATCACATGCAACCTCATGCTGCGGTGCCTATGGGTCAGCAGCTATCTCCTGCAGTGCCCCAAATGATCTACCAGCAGCAAATGCAGGTAAACGGAACGTCGCCTGTCTCCTTGCGCTCGTGTGCGTGCGTTTGCGCGCGTGCGCGGGTTTATGCGCGCGTGCGCATTCTCCGGTGACTCTAGTGGGGCGAGCAGGCGCATTTTCATAGGAGGCAATACGCTATTCCCGTTTTGCATTTTGCCTCCGTTTCAAAACGAGTCTGCGTGCGAAACCATTCATATGAAAATGTGTCCCCACTTCATGGTCATGTTCGTGCACATCAGACTCACTTTCATATGAGATGTTATGCACGAAGAAACGGAAGTACAGGAAAGGACCTTTTGGGGGGCTACTGCGGCCATTTTCAATTTTATTGTTTCAAACAGCTCTTATGCGATGCGCAATGGGGTAAATTAGTGTGTATTTGCCCCCAACACCCCCCACCCAACTTATTTGTGGTCTTCGACAAGACATATTTCTCTCACAGTCCCTCTCTACGCTGGGGTGTATGAATGGGGAATGGGTACCGTCGAACCAGGAGGAAGTAGAGGAAATACTCTATATTTTATATATATTTTGTTTCGTCCTTTTAGGCATATCACCCGGCTCAAATCCCACCAGTAATGCAAGACAACACGAGTTTCTCTGATCGCAACTCTATAGACAGAACCAGTCCGAACCTAACGCAACAACAGCAGCAACAACAACAACAGCAACAACAACAGCCGCAACAGCAGCAGCCAATTCCTCTGCACCAGACTGCACCGTTTGGGCCTAATCAGCATCACCCCACATGGCGGGCAGCGCGGTCGATGACTGGGTATCAGGGCAAACAGATGCAAATGGGTGGGTACAATCCACAGGTGCCAAACCAGCAGACGCCTCGAGGGCCCATGCAACAAGGGGCCGGTACCTCCAAACATTATAAAAACAAAAAGTATCAAAAACATCGCACCGACCCGTTCCTGTACGGCGCGCAGCACGGGCAGAATCAAGGCGCGCCTGTGCACGGCGCTCACGCGTATCAAAACGCCTCCCAGACCACTGGATCGACTTCTAACGCCTTCTATATGACCGGCGGCGACCACGCCGCTGGGAAAGGGTCTGGGGACTACTATCACGGAAACCAGCAATTTGTGAACTTTCATGGAAACGTGTCATCGAGCATGACACAAGCTCCGCACTCCGCTGCCAACTCGCGGGGACAGTATTCGTAAAATGGATAGATCTTTGATGGACTCGAGCTTAGTCCATTGGTTTGGACAAGGAATGACTTTCGATGGTAGCTGCAAAGCTAAAGGAATCGATTTGAAATAAAAGTATCTGAGTACCTTGGACAGTTAAGCACGGAAAAAGCTAGCAAGCAACGATTTCGGTATTTTTTTGATGCAATTCGGCTGCATTGCGAACGCAACGTGGTTGCTATTTTGGTACAAAATACTGTTGCTATGTAGGTGCCGAATAGGGCGCTAAATCCATGGAAATATGGTTCCTATATTGGCACAATGTGGCAGCTGTATTGGTGAAGTATATGCAAAGGATAGCTCCAATATTAGCGCAGTATTGGCTGCTTCACTGTCCAAGATACTCTGTGTTTTTCTTGTGTTAAAGAGTAATGTTCTTGTAGTAGTAGTAGTAGTAGTGTTCTGTGTTAGGGACTAGCTAAATTAAAATGTGACGTGACTTACTAGTGCGTCGTTGTCTTTTTTCCAGTCTCCTAAGTAGTCGTTAGCTTGCTACAGTGGGGTTTTCTTACGACTCTTGCCTATGGAGTGTGCTCTTTTCTAAATTACCCAGAAAAGAGGCCCCATTACTACTGATTCTAAGGCCGTTTCTCTTTGGAACTCTCTTTGAATATGTTTTCAGAAATAATTTTCAGATGCGTTCGTCTACTTCAATACAAAAGGAACAGAGCACAACAACATCTTTATTTCTCAAAAGTAGACATTACATTTTCTGTGTATTTAGTTTATATTGTAAGAGAAGAGACGTGGTGGCTGAATTTATTGTTTCAGTACTTCTTCTAGCTAGTCAGATCGCTAGGCGGAGAGGCACTGCCATTGTCTTGCCCAAAAACACGTCAGAATGCCGGTGAAGAAGTCGGTAGTTATTCTGATGCGCATGCACTTCTATTCAGCGGTGGCTGGGAAACGGCGCACAATGCCGCAGCTTGTCTTGGTTACTGTGGTCGCATAGTTAACAGAGAGAAATGACTAATGAAGCCCGGCAAACTTCAAAGGAGCAAACAAAGATGCCAAGATTTAGGTTGAAGGTCCGCGACCTGTGCACAATCTTTTGTTTTGCGCTTACACGCCACGCGTGAATTACGTAACCAAAACGTTTCTATTGGTTAGTTCTTGAGTACAGAGTAAACAACTGTAATTGTGTTATGTGCCAAAAAAGCGAACAAAAACCTACCATAAAGAAATTTGTCGGGTTTCATAACCATTTCCCGCCATTAACTATTTGCGGTCCAAATATGGCCCTTTATAACTCTCCCAAAGTAACGTTCTCGGTAGAGAACGACCCAGCGTACCGCGGCAGAACGCCTGAAGTGGATTACAGTGTGAGTACGGCCTCTGTGCTGACCCGGCCCAGCTGTTTAAAAGAAAAACGACGCTATCCAGGAGATAGGTTGCTTTTCACTGCTCTTTTCCTTCACAATTAACCCCCCACACCCAACCGAATAGCGATTCGCCTACTACCACTGTGCCCTGGTTTCGAAACCCCGCGTCATAAATTGGGCAGAGTTTGTGGTGGTTTTTATGCGGGTTTCCGGTTTACCTCCATCTGCAAAAACCAACACTTCTCAAGTCCACCTCGATCAGGAAACAGTGGACGAAGATCCTCCGCCGTGGGTTGTGCCACTGCTAATTCCTATTTATTTTTTATTTATTTATTCATTTTTAAGTGTATTACCCAAGACTTTCTTCGTTTAACTTTTGTCATTTGCATTGCAATGTAACCCAGCATGCATATTTAGGGAAATATTTTAAGTTTCAGTCCGAAATTCCCTCGCATCCACGCTGGATTACAATGCAACGCAAATGAGAAAAGCTGACTGAAAGATGACAACATGTTAGTGAGAGGTATTGAGACTCTGGCACGTCAAATAGAATTCGAATGCAATCTGGTACGAGGATAGGTTCCAGCCTTGCTAGTTTCTTCCAGCTCGGGGGACAGACAGACTGTAATAGGCCACTTTCGATATATTAAAATTCAACTTGATATTGAGGCCTAGAGGACACAAATAAAAGAAATAAACATGGTCATCCAATTATTTCTTTCGTTTGTGTCCTCTAAGCCTCGTTGTCAAGCTCAATTTTAATATATCGAAAGTGGTCTATTCCTTCGTGCAAAGTGATCGCAAACGATGCTTGTTGACTATGTTTTACGTTGCTGTAAGGTTTTCTGGAAAAAATGTTTAGCTGTGGTTCTGTGGACTCGCGATTGTATTGACAAAGGAGTGGCCGGGGGTAGTTACCTCGCTCTGATGGAGAGGTACTTTTCTTGCTCCATGTGACCTGAATGTACATAACCCGTGATGATGCGTGTTTTTTTCTGTCAAGCGTTTTCCCCCCTTCTCTGAAAAAATAAAGAACGCCTGCTTGCGTGCTTGATGAAAGTAACAAACAACAAAACAAGAAAATCAAATGAAGTATTTCGTCGGATTTTTTAAATTTTAAATTCCCTTTGATTCTTTCGGCTCATGCAATTCAACTAATGAATAAATATTACTTGAGTTGAAGAAAACACATTTAAAGAAATGATTTCTAACGAAACTGATGGGTTCCTGGTTTAGTCAAATTAATATGATGTGAGCCGTATGTGAGGTGGATTCGACGGCACTTCGATTGATATTATTTTTTTTACTGATTTCGAGAATCATATCAGAAATAATTGCATTTGATTTTAACTGAAAACCAATAAATTGAGTGTGAGATAAACACAGCCTCCGGGACGCAGAATGGTTGTATAGATGACAGAAACGAATTTTAATATACTTACTTCAATAACTCACTCCAATAATTCTATTTGATGAGATCAGTTTTTGAAAGTGCAAGAAACTAATATGTTTGAAAAAATAGCAATGCCTAAACTTATTTTAAAGTTAAAATTAAGCTTTGGAACGAGTATTAGACGTCGTTCGCTTTTTTAAAAACGAATAGTATTCGTTTTTTTTTTATCATCGTTATTTGGTCATCAAAATTTCGCCGGCCGGCAGTTTTGATGTGTTTGAGTTCTCCGGCCTATTGTAAGACATAATGAAAGATATTGAAATGAAAGAAAAGCGAGATATAATGCAGTGTACACGGGTTTTTTTCAGTGAAATCTGTGAGAGTCTGACTAAAACAATGTATGGCTAATGCTAATTGTATCGAAATGTATAATCGATGTATGAATTTCAGATTAATCAAGCGACAGTGCAGTAACCCTTTCATAAGATAATAGCTAATGCTATTTGCCTGAAAATTCCATAAATAAATTAGGATTTTTTTCTTCAGTTCTATTCTCTTAGCTAACCAGATATACTGCCAAAGTTGGCGGCAAATTAGAGGCAATTCATTCAGCGCAACACAGTGGGGACAATCTCCGAATTCAGTTGTAAGCGGGTGACTTATCATAAAGGAGATATGAAAGGCACGAAAATAAACAGAGCAACATCGTCTGCTAAAAATATCACTAAAAACCTCCCTCGCAGCTGCATAATTTACTTCTACACTTAATGTAAATAAATGTCCTACTTTTTTAAGATAAACTATTGCTGACGAAGCTATAATCTATTACAGAAATAATTCTTTTTCATGTTAACTCTGTGATGATGTTGTTGTAGTCTGGATCGTACGCAGTAGGCAAGGGCCAAACTGGCTTCAAACCGGTAGCACACACGTTGCAAATGTTTTGGCTTGAAAAAATTATCGTTGTAGAGCTAAACAAGAGTATTATTTACAGAAAGTAGGTACAATATTTTTCAGTTTTCAGATCTTCTCGTTGCTGTTTCAGTATGCAATCACGTACACACCACTACATTTTGCGTGTATATTGCCTAAAAATGCGTGAATGTTTTCGCAAAGAATCATCTACAAACCCAGTTGGAGAATGAAAAGCTGCAAGCAGATGTTTTAGTATCTTTTGTACCAAACAAATTTACACAGCGTGGCTTTCGGAAACTCAAACTTCACGATGCTTTTTATGTCCAGCCGTGCAAGAGCTGCTGAGTCACGTAAGCAAAACAACTGGAAAAATGGCATTCACGGCACTTACGTGTTCTCGTGCCCGCACTGCACGGTTTTTTTCGCAATTCCCTTATCTTGATTTCATGAAGAGACCTCCGTTATTGGGGTTGTTAATACGAGGTAGATAAGTTTTGCGTTGAATTTTCGTATTCTCCACAGACTGGCTTAGTGCTTCCAGTTCGTTGCCATTTTTGTCTTCCGACACACACTTGGTTGAAGAAATAGATTCGCTAGATATTACTGGTAGTTTGAATGTTTCTTCGTCTTCTTTCATTTCCAAATCGGTTGTGGCAGTCCCAGCAGCTTTCTTCCGCGACTTTGACACGCTTCTTTTAGTTTTGTGGTGCCTAAAAAGTCCGTCCTTTTTGCTTTCAGACGAAGGAGAGTAAAATTCTGGCATGCTCGAGCTTCTTCGTGTCGGATGATGCTCGCTGAGTGAGTTTTGATCTATTCCTGCAGATTCATTTGCTGGAAAACCCTTCCACTGCTTTTCTTTTTGCTCCGTTCTGAAATGGCTTCCTTTGGATTTTACAAACTGCATTTCCTTCGCTGCAACAACTCCTTTCCAAAGACCAGCATGAGTCGCCTCGATAAACGGCAAAGAAGAACTCCGCTTTCGATGTCTCTTATTTTTCCCAACATTTTTTGTCGTGATGGGGAAAAGATCATCATTACTTTCATTATCACTTTGCGAGCCCTCGTTATTGTAATTGCCCAATGCGCTGTCCTCTATTCTCGCCATCAGAACCAATGATCATAAATTATTGTCAAATAGAATTTGCTTGATACTGCTCGTGGAGACCTGTCACACTAGTGATAGTCAATCTTTCAAGGCAGATTAACCCTAAAAACTAACGCGGAAAGATCTAAAGCTCGAATTTGTTAACATAAGCCTTACATTGCAGCTTACATGTTTACAAACTTCCGTCGATATAGCGATTTCAATTAACCTCGCGAGACGATGAAATTGCATACAGTAATTTTGTTGTCTGGTGCCCAAAAATCAATGTTTTCTTGTTCGAGTGGCGATGTTTGACCTCACCTCACAACCGGTCGTTGAAGTTTGCCTGAAATAACGTTTTGTTGCTTGTTCAAAATGCAAAATATTATATACAGTTTTCAAGAGAAAAGTACAAGATAATCGCATTGTTTGTTGTCGTCTCTGGTCTTGTTGTCTCTGAAAGAAGAAATTGGCGCGTTGTTATTGGCCGGCAGCAATGGTTTTAATCGATCTTTGAGATCTAGTTTGTAATACTTAGGCAGGTGGTCCAATAAAACATTGGCGGTGTTTTTTTGCTACTTTGGTACACAGTCCAAAATTATTCCAAACTTAATTAGCTGTTTTGCTTATTTGAATGCATAAAACAGCAGTGTGTCCGAGATATCACGCCTCAACGCCTCGCAGGTGTCTACGCCACTATTGAATTGTGGGAAATTATGTTTCCCCAAAACAAACAGTCATAACTGAATCGTTGATCGAAAAAAAAAGAAAGAAAAAGAAAGAAAACTGAAAGACAGAGAAAACTACAGTCACAGCAGGGGTCACCTTTGTTGAAAGTCGTGAAGCACCAGCCTACCACAATTACTATTCAGTATGCGAATATTAATTTCATTTTGATCCAGTGCCAAGTTATTTTTAGCTTGCGCTTGATAAAGTCGTTCTTTAGTACTTAGAATATTAATTTCGTAAATCATTCTTCGACCAGACACGTCGTCGCCAGAAACCATTCTAACAGCATTCAGTGTAATTTCTTGCGTTTATTTGTCTGTCAATCCTAACGCGATGCACAATAACGCTATCAAAAATTAGTTGTTAGCTCAGATTCTTGCAGATAATCGGCATCTGCTTTCGTAACATAATTAAATTAATACCGATGACAGTGATGATAACGGCAACTGCGAGGTTGATGATGATAATGATGATAATAATGGTGATGATATTTATGAGAATGATGATAACCTGTTAGCTTTAACCAGTCTAACCTATGGATTCCATCCCAGCTCCAGAACTTTGGAGCAAACTACCCAACGATATCCGTTCATGCGATAATCCAAGTCTTTTTGAACGTAACCTTGAGACGTATCGTTTTAAAAATCATCATTTGACGTATAAATATTTTTTAATTTGTTTTATATTTATCGTTGTATTCTGTATTTTTGTCTCGTTGAACTTTCTTTTTAGATCTTTTGCTTTCGTAACGTGCTTAAGACGTGGTCTGGATAGACGCTATTGATATTAGTATTATTTATTTCGATGATGATGATGATGATAATGATGAGGAGGAGGTGGGGCGCTAGCTCCCGAGGTAGATGGTTAACGATAATGGCTTTCAGGTAATGGCGCTGCGTCAGTGCAATAGCCGCTAAAGATATACCGGATCATAATAAATAGTAATTGCTAACATACCGGCTTGCCGTGGTGGTGGAGCTTGCGTGTCTCAGTGACCCCAAGAGCTATGTCGGTGGGGACTTAGTCCCTGGTGCCTTTCAACCGTGCCGGATTGGTCGAGGGATAGAGACCTGACAAAGGACAGCCCCTGGTCCTCCAGGTTGGGGGTTGGGCGTAAAAAAAAATGAATGATTACAGAAACCTTGAGGCCCTATGCGCCAACTTGGCGCCAGGGGACAAGTGAAGTGAAGTGAACATGCCGGCTAATCGTTCCATAACAGCACTGTCGTAGCCTGTGTATGGTCAGGTGGGATGATCGAAAAGTGAGCGGGCGAAAGAAAAACGAAGTCAGCGAGAGAAAAAAGGGAACAAGGGCCTACCCACCTTTTTCTTTCATCGCCCGCTCATATGTCTTTCGCCCGCTCTGGTTTTTGATCATCCCCACTAACTGAACCTGGAACAGGCCAAAACTGTCGGATCTCTAGTCTAACAGGTACAGCCGGCAACGCTATTAGTCACCTCTATAAAAAAACTTTCCAGAGTGCAGTTAGAGGTTCAGTTCCCGGGTCCCTGCACGCTGCACCTGTGTTTCTATATCCATCTAACTAATCTTGTTGTATTTTATCTATATCTAACCAATGGTCGTCGCCATTGACCTAGTCCCTGGAACAGGTTATAATTTACCATGGCTATCTTCCTGACACTACTACAGAACTCGTCACGGCGTTCTCGGCGTGATGTGTTGGGTAGCCTGTGGGCATTACTACTCGTGTCAGCGGATGTTCTCACTAGTTTCAGTCTCCTCGTCAGACATTTTGCAGAAAAAACGAAAACATGGCGAAGTTGATTATGCTCAACTATCTTGGGATCAGCTGTTTACAAACTGTTTAATTCTCGCGATTATCTACAAAGAAAATGTCCAGACATATCTTCTTAAAGCTCGGGGAACTAAGGGAGGTTGCTCTACAGTCGATCAAAACCACTGAAGGCAAAAACAACACACCACCAGACGATGGCACTGAGAGCACCAACAAGTTTGTCTCGTCGATTGTTGTTAACCTCGCAGTAGCTGTTGTAGCATTAGGATTGTTCTCCTTCTTGCGGCCAAGATTAAAGCAAATTTACTCTCCGCGCCAGCTTTTGCTGGATGCGATGTTCCCGCTGGGAAAGCTGCCGCATTCGTTCTTCGCGTGGATAATTCCCGCTTTCATGGCAAATGACGCCGATGTGTTCTCTTATGCCGGCATCGACGCTCTTATTTACATGCGATTTTTACGACTCTGTGTGAAGATATCCCTGGTAATTATGCCTTACGGAATCGCAGTTCTTCTGCCGGTGAACTTTTTCGGCCAGGGAAAGTTGCACGGCCTGGATAGGGTAGCGATGTCAAACGTTGCACCTCAGTCGTCGAAATTTTGGGCGCACGTGATATCAGCGTGGTTTTACACATTGATTATTTGTTACCTTTTATACGAGGAATGGAAAGTATACATAGTGTATCGTCAGGAATACCTTACTGCTGGAAGAGGGCACCAATATGCTGTGTTAGTCAGGGATTTGCCAGTGAAGGTATGTGATATACTTGTTGTGTGACGTGAAGTAGATGGCAAAACTACTGCCTTTGCAGCCCCACCCATCTGCCCCAACTGTCTCCTCCAATCATCAGGATGGATTGTTTTCCACTAGAATTGAGTTCCAAATTTTTTCTTTGAAAGAACCCCAAAATGATTGCGCTACCTAAATTGTACTATTTGCCTGTGGAGATTCTTGCCGTTTCAGGGGAAAGATTTTGTTTTGGAGAAGGAGGAAGTCTGCATTTGAGCCATGTGACCAGTCAGCCTTGAACTGTAATGTAATGTCTGGTTTGTGTAATGTGAAGTTACATGTAGTGTTTCTAGCTACTCCCCCCCCCCTCTGGATGGGATGCTAGTCCATAACAGGGTTTCTCCCCTTTCCAACTGAATGGAGGGAGTGAAAGTAGGTCAGCTGATACAAGGTCATGTCCAACTCTAGGCGGCTTAAAACTATGTCATTCAGTAGTATGTAGATTGTACAGTACTATGTCAGTGGAGGGTTTGTTTTAAGATTTATTCATTGATTTCTCTTTTATGCATTAGTACCAAAATGAACAGAGCATGAAAAGTTATGTGGAAGAACTTTTCCCTGAACAGGTATGCGTTGGTTTGCTAAAAAAGTTAATAATGTTATACATGTATTTGAAAAAAAAAAAATCAAAATTACTTAGCCCCTAGCAAGTATATGATGTTGTGCAGTGATCATGAATTTTATATATTATTATTTTGACTAGCCCTTTATTCTCACGAATTACATGTACAGTGTATATGCACATGTGCAGCTGTAGGTTTGTGATTTTACATACATACATACATACATAGGTTACAAATCTTACAGCTTACAAATCCAGCGCCCTAACCACGCTGCCTCCTCATTCTATTTTATACTCTATATTAGCCAACTCTTTGAGTGCAGTGCAAGCCTGATATGTGAGTAAGATAGTAATTAGCTCATAAATGTTAATGACTACATATATTTGGTCATTGAAAAAGAATATAGAGAGACTGTAGCCAGGATCAATCATAAAAAAAAAACATTTAAAAATGTTCTCTGGCTTTTAAGCAGCCTTTTGAGAAAATCTCTCATTGAAGACTACACTTGAGTTGAGAATGTTTTAAGATTTCACTACTTAGTATGTTGTCAGTCTTTCTTTGTGATAAATCAAAATATTGTTTTAGGTGGAGGATGTGATTATGGTTGAAGACCTAAAGAAATGGCAAAATTTAATTGACAAACATGACAGTTTGGTGTGGAAACTTGAACGTTCTAAAGTAAGTCAACTTGGCAACAGTTCTGTTAGTATGGAGATTCCAAGCTTTAAACAAGACTAAGTATAAAATCATTTGTAAACTGTTTTAAATTAATTTTGTCCAGCTAAAAATAAAAGTATATTTTCAAGTTTCCAAAATAGCAGGAGATACAAGGAGTTTACAAGATTGTAAACAATAAATGATTTGTTAGTACCAGTAAGTGATATTGACAGTGGCTTTCAAATGAGTGTACATTTACGTAAAACCTATGGTAACCTCTTACACACCACTGGGAGCCATGCCAAGCCAAACCACAATTCTTCTAGTAACAGTAAAACAAACTGAAGACAATTTCTTTTAAAAAAAGAGCATTTTAAAAGCTAGAATGTGAGAGGTTTCTTTTTTTCTAGTGTGCAACAAAATACACTAATGCAAAGCAAAAGGAAAAAGGATCAAGCAGGGAAAAACTGCCTGTTCATAGTCCATTCGAATGCATGACTTACATTTGTGTTTGGTAGAATATAACATTAAGGTAAAAATGTATCAAAAAAAGGAGGACAAATTCCTGATGATCTGACTTGTGTTATTTGTTTTGTAGGCTATTTATGACACCACTGGAGAAAGACCAACCCATTCCTCCTACCCCTGTGGCACTAAGTTTGACTCCATCACACAGTATGAGAGAGACTTGATGGTAAATATTTATTGTGAAGTGACATGATTTGGTGTAAGCTGTGGAACATATTTATTGACTGCAGGGGGTTATCTTGACCGCATGGAAAAAAATTAAGGGTTAGGTACACCATGTTGCAGTTTGTTGACCACTAGCCTCAAATGAATGTGATTGAATTTCTAAATCTAGCATGTTACAAAGAATAATCGATTTTAATTAATTTTTGTCAGTTTTTTTTAGTCTAACTTGAATTCTACATGAGTTCAATCATGTCAAATATCTTCAGTTGCAATCCTGACCTTGTTTTTCTTCATTCTCAGACACTACAGAACAAGCTAGAGGATGACGCTAACCAAGAGCATCGCACTCTTTCTTGCGCTTTTGTGATTTTCCGAAGTTTGCGTATGACAACTACAGCAGTACAAATTGAATGGGACAACTCTCCATTGAATATAGAAAAGATGCAAGCACCAGAAGTGTCAAACGTCATCTGGAGCAATCTTGGTGTTGGCCTTTGGCGAAGGTGTACTGATTTAAAGACTTACTGTGCAAAAGAATATTCTGTTTATACCTACAGTGCAACACTACATGTATTCACAACTTATACGTAGTTCATGAACATATAAACCAAGGATGGCAACCTTTTACGTAAATGTACTTATAAATATCATTATTTCGGAAGCATGTTAATCAATGATTAGTATAAATTATATCTAGTACCTTTAGTATATATCTAGTAGCCTTCCATTGTAAACGCACTGTCTACCCTCTTGTGGACAGTGAGTAGCTTAACCATTATTAAGAAAATGGCAGTCACTTCTGGGCATTTTGCAGTGTCTTTAAGAGGACTCTCTAAGATTTTGAATGACTCCAGAGTACAGTTTACTGTACTCTTGACTTCTCTGTTATGGGAATCTTGAGCTCAAAATCTAATATTATTGGCAATTACATCTGTAGCACTTCTATAAAAGAAATTTTTCTATAAAAGAAAGTTTCAAACTTGTCAGAAAACATTCTCATACTTTAACTTGCTCATAAACTTTAATGACAAACAAAATTTTGAGTACTCTTTAATGGTTTGTGTCGTTTTTGTTTTGACAGAAAATCCTGTACAGCACTGATTTATGGGGCCATATTTTTTCTGGTGTTTTTCTGGACAGTTCCTGTTGGTTTTATTTCATCTTTAATTGCTTTGCAAAACCTTGCAAAAGTGGTACCTTTTTTAGAACCAGGTGAGGAAATATTATATACAGTACTGGCAAACTTTATCATAAGTCCCGAGCATGAGAATTTTATTCTGCAGGGAAGGCCCATAATTTTGCAGATTAGTCAAACAATAGTACCTTTAAATAAATGGCACCTAAATTTGAATTATAACAATACTTATACATCCTAAGCCTTGCATTCATGTAAACAATCTTTTGTCTGGAAACATTTACCCTTTGCATAAATGGCGCCTGAATTTGAATAACGATACTTTTTACATCCTTAGCCTCAGTAGCACTAATAGTGCTACTGAGGCTAAGGATGTGAAAAGTATCGTTATTCAAATTCAGGCGCCATTTATGCAAAGGGTCTCTTTCCAAAGATTTCCAAGGACATTCTGAAGACACTTTGAACATTTCATCGTCCTAGTCCCGAGAAGTGTTTCACCAAAAACAATACTCTCACTAATCTTTCCTTTCAATAATGACATGTAACTTGTACAAGCAAAGTATTTTCTTGTGCATATTTTCTACTCGTATGATCAAGAACTAATTACATGTACTAGAAATAGTGTTCACTATAGCTGTCCCCGCTTTTGATATCCTGTTTATTGGATGTGTATTGAATACAAAGATTACGTATACAACTGCTGAGAAATTAACGTTTAAAGCCGTTTATTGACCTTCAAATACTGCAAGATGCTACTAGAAGATGGCGAAGCTCGAAGGCAACGAAACAAACGCGAATTTATAGATGCAAGACCTTCGGATGCTGCAAGATGCTGCTAGAACAGTAAGGTAATGAATTGCGACCGCGTGGTTGCAAGTACCTGACACCACCGTGCGCACTTGCTAAAATATTACCCAAGACGACTGTGCATGCCGAGAATCGAGAATGCTCTGCTCATTACAAACACATTTCTTACTTTTTCAACAAATATTCTTTGTCCTTGTATGTATACACCCGGGGACTCCTAGGGTGTCTCCTTGGGTTTTGGCCTCTGGGCCAAAACCCTGCGGGGGCAAATAGACTTTAAATTCATATGAATAATCATTCTTTTTATTATTTCTTTATTTGTTTTCAGTTCTATCCTATTCTGATTTTTTGAGGGGGATTCTTGAAGGAGTTTTGTCCAGTATAACATTGTGGGTATTCTTTGCAGTTTTGCCACTGGTAAGTACCGGTATATAAAATAAATGTCACATTGTTTGTCCAGTTTACATACATTCCCACTGATGTCTAGTTATAATTGCTTAAAAGAAACTTAAGAATCATTGCACTGTACAAACTGGCCTTCTCATGCAGGGTGGTGGTGAGAGGAGTCCCATATAAATTGGGCCATGGGGTGTTCATCAGAAATTTCAAAAAAAAACCAGAAATGGGTGTCTGGGTGTCGCCAGAAATGTTTTTCACCCCTAAGAGGTTAATTCTAAAATAATGCATTGACTGACACTTTCAAAAATTTTTAATAGCAGTAGAGATGATAGCTTCTAATATATATAAATATAAAGTTGATTGTCGAATATCTCCTGTCGTATTTTTTGCGCAATACGCTAAAAGGAACTGCCGTGGACCTTTTGAGAATGCACACCCTCAGAGGTTCCAAACTGTTAATTTATAACCTCTGAAAGGTACAATGAGCCCCTCGTCCATTTTACATGGGAGTCCCTCCTTCCCTCCCCCCTCTTCCTCTCCGGCCTGAAGATATGTTATGCAAATAGAGACCTTAGCAGCTGCAGCAAGCAAGAGAAGACTGAAGTGCTGAGTCTTCCAGGGATTCTCTGTCCCTTTTTCATCATCCTTTACAAGAACTATTGTTGAATTCAAAGGACAGTTGAGTAAAAATGAACATGTAAAATACAGCTGGCAAGTCAGACATTATTTCAGTTCTAATTTAGGTCAGACATTATTTCAGTTAACAATTTAGGCCAGACATTATTTCAGTTACAATTTAGGTCAGACATTATTTCAGTTACAATTTAGTTCAGGCATTATTTCGGTTATAGTTTAGGCTCCATCCACAGTACAGTGTTTTTCACTCTGAAAGCGCATCAAATGTTTTCCCTCCTCACCGCTCCAGAGAAATTTTGAAACGCAACAATCACCGGTTATTTTGGAGTTGTACTTTAGGAAACCTCGGGCAGTGATTTTCGTTTTTGAAAAGCTTCGTTTTCAAAATGTTTTCCGCGCACACTAAAATGCAAAGACCTAACCATGGAAATAACGCTGCGGCTTCAGCTTTCTCTGGCCTGCTGTGGACGAGCATTAACCATTACAGGGTTGCAAATAATTTTTTCACCTGAAAGGACATATGTCCTACTAAAACACCATCTTGGTCGGACAAAACAAAATTGTGCTCGGACGTCACCAACTTACATTTGTAATCACGGTAGATTTTTATTCATCGTTGCTGTAGAATGATTTACGATAAAAT
>OMLO01000557.1_pt1 | contig 24854 bp, 17 predicted proteins | sample 1674811 | NCBI WGS metagenome assembly OMLO01 (sample SAMN06265003, study PRJEB25207) | coral metagenome | isolation source: Coral host | place: Mexico:La Bocana,Puerto Morelos, Mexico | collected 2008-11-13
TATGTTCCAAAAGAACGCGATCACCGTCTATTCCGAGTATTCCTATTCCGGAATAGTCCCAAAAGAACGCGCCCTTAGAGAAGGAGGGAGGGAGGGTTATGGAAGGAGGTTAAGGGAAGGAGTGAAGGAGGTTCAGAGAAGGAGAAGAGACAGAAGAGAGGGAAAAAGAGGGAAGGTTCAGAGAAAAACAGACAGAGGGTCAGGGAGGGAGGGAATGAGTTTCAGAGAACGAGTGTGGTTAGGAGAAAGGGAGGAGGAGAGAAGGTTGTTCAGAAACATTGTCAGAAAGAAACAGAACAGTAGTTTTCAAAACAAGCAGGTCCATCAGTTTACTAAAATATATATTAAATCAACATTCCTTGTGCTTTTTCTGACAGTCGAAATCAGCAGCTACAGCTACTATAAATGACAAAAGATGCTGCCTCATCACACTCACACTACTGATTAAACCAATTCCCTATGGTTAGTGTAAAACAACTGTGAACTAAAATTTAATTGATATCCAGTTCTACCTTAAGAGCTGTTTTCTTTTCTGTTCCTGGAGCTTGCCTACGGACATAGCCACCTGACAGGGGAAAGACAAGACAAGTGAAGAAAGGACTTGGCATTTTCATCAGATATATGCATGCTCTGGTAGCTGTGCTTACATACAGTGCCTCAGATACAAAAATGTTCACTTTCACAATATATAACACAACACACTCCAATCAGTGTTTTCTGATCAATTTGAAAATCACATCTTACCCAGTGACTCAGACATAATTGCACACATCATACTTTAACAGCATGAGTAAAAAAAATAATCCAAGGGTTGTCCAATACTCTGACAAATTTATGCATGGCATTGTATTGTATTATATCCACCTCACAATAGATTAACAATACAATACAATAGAGAACGAAGCAACACAATAGAATGTAAGACAATGTCATGCATAAATTTGTCAGAATATTGGACAATAATGAATAATCCAGCTGTTGCTAAGCCCAGTTTTAATTTTATATTACATTAAACATACAGACTTGCTTGGAATTAGTTAATTAATTATCGTACACAATGATCAAGTTTTCATAAACTACAGTACTGACACAGATGAAGTTGCTTTTCCAAGAAACAGTTTTGGTTGTACACTAATCAGTCTTCTTCATTTGCAGGGGTTTGGAAGGGGAAGATTTTTGCTGCAAGTACCACAAATGTAGAGAAATATAATTCTCATCTGCAGAGTTTTAATAACCCTCTGGAATAACCTAATAATACCTTGCACAATTGCCATGGTGATTCCTATGAAGAAAAACATCATTCCTTGTTGCATGCTAAAACAAAATATATTTATTTAATAGTTATAATTAATATTAATAATAATAATAATAATAATAATGATAATAATAATAATAATAATAATGATGATGATGATGATGACAATACTAGTCTAATAATTACACAATAACATATACCAAAACATATTCTGAAAATTCTAAGTATAAATAACTAATAATCATAATAATAATTCATACCATAATATTCATACCACATTACAAAACTTGCAGACATGTCACATGACCTCTTTATGGCATAGTCATGACAATATAAAACAAAGGCTTGAATACACACCTTGAATACTTGAAGTTCTTGTGCGTCAAAAATGTCAGTGTAAACTCAAGTCCAGAGAAGAAAAACAGAAACAGAAAATACACCACACCAAGACCACAAACTGTATTTAGATCTAGAAAACAAATTAGACCACTTCATTCAAGATATCAAGGTATTGCTAATTTCTTAAGATGATCAAGTTGACAGGCTCTAGCACAAAGTTGTTCTTTCTGCAGTCAGCTGAGCTACCATTCTCATGTAGGCATATTCACACTTCAAGAATTAAAATGTTTAATTATCCTGTTGATGTTGACTGGATAATAATAATACTGTGTCTTTATTGCAATTGATAAAATACCTATCAATAGTTAAAAATATTAAAGAGCCAAATACAGGAATAAGATGGAGTCTGGATGCAGATTGCTTTTAGTCTTTTTATCCTATGTGTGAGCTAGTGAGGGTCTTCCTCTCGCTCTCAAGAGATGTCACCAATATTAATATACATGTGATGTACCTTCTTTACTGGATCTGATCTCTACTGCATCAAACTTGAGGAGCGACACAGGGTTGAGAAGCTGGCTGGCATTTCTAAATTCAGATAGCAGAGACTTTGCCTGTTTAAAATAAGTAAATGAAAAAAATGTGAACACTTAGTCGTAGAAATGAACTGACATTTTTATTATTTTTTACTTTTGCCATACAAACAAGAAATATAATTATGAAAAACATAAGTGATACAAATCAATACAAGATCATAATGAATATACAAAACTATAATATAATATAATACTACTGACTCAAGGTTTGAAGCATAATTTGTTCAAATCGTTTAATATGTATATAAGCATTTTACACTTACCCTTTTTTCTTTTGGCAGTGTCTCTTTAAGACATATATACACAAACAAGATATCAGCTACAGTCAAAGTAATTGCAAACAAGGCTGGTAAGAGGTAAGGGTTTCCACTCTCAAGTGATGACCTCTTGGCAAATACAGCACCAATCACAGGTCCAATAATAAAGCCACATGAATATGCAATACCAACAAGAGCCTGTTGACAGGCAGCACATAATATAAGCATAATTATGTTCATAGAACTAAAATTAAACAATTTGACTTTAATAAATTAAAAATTGAACAACTGTGACCCTATAGCCAAATCCTTCATTATCTTTTTCTGACTTAGATTTGTTTGACTTCTTTTCATTAATCCCTGTATGTCTTTCAAACAGGTCTCAAGCCAACAACTGTGGAACATTTGCTAGATAAATTTTGATGTCAAAGTGTTCTTGTTACCATTCCTTTCCCCCTGTTCTTTGTGGAAGTAACATCAGTAATGATAGCTGTAGAGATGGTGACATTGCCTTTAGATAATCCACCAATGATTCTGGCAATGACAAAGATGGTAAAGTTCCATGAGTATGCCCATACAGCATAGGATACCAGCACTCCCATCTGAAATATGGATACTTCAGTTTTATTACATAGAGTTAATACCTACAACTTGTAGCCGATGACAGTAATTGATCAATGCATGATTTATTTCTTTAACAATGTTCAATGTACTTCTGCGGAAGGGATCTCAACAATAGTAAACTTTCTTGTTTCCTAAAACCTGAAAAACAGGTTCATAAAATTGGTGCGAAAAAATCTTAGTTTTTACAAAAATGTTTGTTACGTTTCATGTACTTTGCAAACAAAAATGAACTATTCCATTGTTTATGAATGCTAGGTTGTTGCCTTTAAACTTTTGTACTAGATAACTTTGCATGATGTTAGCACTGCTTCAGCATCAATTAACATATGTAAGCTATTTACTAAAACATCCACTATCCATTCTTCTACCTCCAATAACTTTTACATAAAACCCTGAACACTTGAAATTCAAGAAAATGCCTTTTCAAGACTTGGTGCTAAATTATCACATGCACGCTCTCTAAAAGAACTACCAAAAATAATCATTTAACTCAGATTAAAAAAAACAGACTACTTAGTGTTCTCGAAGAAGATCCCTTGGGGGTACAAAAGATTATTTGTAAAAGTAAAATACATTGTATCAGTAGTAAATGATGATATTAATAACAATAATAATAATAATAATTATAATAATAATAACAACAATAATAATAAATTAATAAAAATAATAATAATAATAGGTGTTCGTGTATATATGTTGTAGTTAAAAATTAAATTCAGGTAAAAATTAAATTCCTTTGTCTCTTAACCCTACTTATTCATTATCTCTTCATAACTTTCTTTCATAAATTGCTCTTCTTTTCCTTTTCTTTTTCTTTTTATTAAATATCTCAAGTTATACATAACTTAAAGGGGCACAAAATTAGTTTATCTAGATGTGCCCCTCTCCTCTCCTTCCAGTATACAATGTGTTTCAATTTTTGTGATGTATTTCTGTTTTATGCATTTTTTTTTCTACCTTATAAACACTATCAATTAGTACTTACTTTCTTTACATTATTTACATATCTATGTATTAGCTAGGATTTGGAGGAAAAATTAGGGATAGAAGACAAAAAAGATTGAGAATCAAACTAGGGTAAAATTATTTTTACCTGAATTTAATTTCTAACTACAACATATACATGTAATTATTATCTAGTAATTATTCTGATAACCCTTCACATTTTTATATTCTTTTCCTGGCACCTTTATTAATGTTTAATGTTTATTAATGTTTTTTCCTAATTTTGTATTATAATATATTTTTAAATAAAGATGTTTGTAATTAGACGTTGAAAGACAGGCTTGCCTAGACTAGTGCGTCTAGCTATCTGCAGGCCAGTCTAACTGTAAACGATGTAAATTCAGGAATGAAAATAAAGATTGAAAGATCATAAGAAGAGCTTTTCAGGCTACTGAGAGTTCCAGCTACATGTACGTTTTTAAAATAATGTCACAGCTCCATTAACTATGAAAATATGTGAGGACTTCCTCACCATAGAAACAATCATTGGCAATCTTCTTCCAAATACATCAGACACTGCACCAAGCAAAGGACAACATAAGAACTGGAGAAGGGAAAACAGTGACCCAATGAAACCTGCAGCCAGAAAATTAACATTTGAAAGTTATATCAAAGCTCCAGATGGCAGTCACAAATTCCACTTCAACCTGGATAGAGGTCTTCATGAAAACCAGCTATTACAGTCAACTTCTATTTATCAACAGTATCACTACAAACTCCCTAATGCTCAGTAAGTAGATTACTATTTTTTCTTTTCTTATCAATTGACAGCACATTTTAGGGCTCATAGCAGACTTCCGGTCTGTACTGTGCTCAGCTGTTACTATTCATGAGCCCACAAGCATGTTCTGCTTTACACAGTACAATGTAAGAATACTCCGAAATCATGAATTATCAGTACATTTGACAATTTTTGGTAGAATGTATATTACTGGGGTGTCTACAGAATGAGGGCTGTTGATATAATGTTAAGGATAAGTATTTTTACAGCAAAAACACTATGTTCTTTGGTTAAAATGAAGATCCCTATTTGCATAGTCCTAAAAGAATGTACGAAAAAATGTAAAGTGTTTAGGGTTCGAGTGTCCTCACTGTAATACCAATCATATAAATTATCAATTTTGTTTTGTTCAGATGTGCCTGACTGTTTGCAGGTAACTGTCAATTTTAATTAATTGAAAACCACTGCTGGGAAATTCTTTTTTTTTGCCATTTTAATTATCAATAACACTTGGGAATTTCATGCTATATACACGTAGTTCTACCTCCAAATAACACAACATTGAAACGTTCACTGTCTGGCATTCCCAGCAACTCCCTGAATTTGTTGACTTGCTCCATGATTGAATGGTACAGCCTATCCTGGGGAAAAATGTGACAACATTGAGACAGTTGAAGTTTTAAAATTTTAAACCCTCTCTATCAAATATCTCTCATCAAAAAGTTGTCTCTTATCATGCTCATTACAATTCCTTAATCAAAATGGGGGGGGGGGATCACTGAGCTAATTTTTGAGTTATAGGCTATGGTAACCTGTGATGCAAAAAGGATGGTCAACCATAAATTGTTTACTAATAATAATTTTGGCATTTGTGTTATACTTTTATTATAGCATCACTTGATAAACAGTGGTAGTATTCAACTTTCAAAGAAGACATGTCCATGTAACTGTTGGAAAAGTGTTGGAAACTATTGCCTGGCTCCTTAAATGCACTTTGTCATGTCAAATATTGCATGTATAATTTATTAACCAACCAAACAGGAAAATATTTCTTAAATCTTTGTAATTCTATTTCTGTATGCTGTTCAGATAAAAAAAGGTCCTTAATATATCACCATATGAATAAATTATCATATGATTAGTTACACAAACAGGAAAAAGTAGTGTTTGTTTTAAATGAAGTGAAGTTGCTACCTTTTCATTTAAAGTGTAAAATAAAATCACATAATGCAAGAAGAAAATGCATGGCTTTATTAAAACATCATTCCATTTTTCTCCCATATTGCATGTGGTGAATGACTTTGCAATCCGTCACAAGTATATGTTACTTAAAGACTTTAATGATTCTTTATTTTATTTTCATCTTTACAACTTAGCTATTTTAGATGTTAGTAATTTCTTATCACTGATGTTAATTTTATTTTTAAAACATTTTACAGTAAAGCGTCATGAGCCATGGATATGGCGCTATATAAATCTATTATTATTGTTATTATTGTTATATTATTCACTGGCACGAATTATGACATTCATATAATTTAAGCTTTGATACATACAGAGATCATTTAAACTAACCCGAGTGATACTGTTAAGAGCCAGTCTAAGCTGACGATTTTAAAATATGACACTACAGATAACACCACACAATATCTGAAGTTGAGATCTCGCTTCTAACATAAGAGCTGCTGATGATCAGTCACGAAACTGATATTCTTTATTGTATAGTGCCACAGAGTACCGGTCTCCAAGACTGTCCAATAACAATCCTACATTTCGCTTACCTGCTTGTTGTTAGCGTAAAATTCTAGAAGAGATGGAAACAGTGGCAGAATAACCGTGAAAGCCAGTAAGTCGACAAGCAAGGAAAAGAAAACTATCCAAACAGCCCGATCGGAGGGCAAAGCTTGAGTGTTTCTCTCTTTACAATGCCTTGTGTAATTTGCTTCATCTTGGTTAGCGAGTGATTTTGAAACCGGCCGCTTCTTGAGCTCAAGATCGTCCATAGCGTGTCCTATGTGTGACACAGAAGAAAGTTCTTTAGTCGTTCGCTGGCATCAGAAAACATATAATTCCCCTCTAGTGTTTTTTTAAATCAGTATATTGTTCTCCAACACATGGTTTGACGTCAATAATAGATGAATGGCTAGCGTCCGCAACAAATGAGCGCTGAGCAATTTTCGTATTCACCAGCAAGCAATATCGAGCGTTTAGCAAGTCCTTAAAAAACTGCACGCAACTTTTTGTCTTCTCATATCATACTGTACGACCGCACATGACTTAATTAACTGCAATGATCATGAAACAAATCAAAACGCAAAGACAACATTCAAAACCAATCAGGCGTTCTATGCTGATTTTTCGCGAGCCGACCTCTCCCGACAAGTCCCGAACTTTATACGAAAATTTGGACAAGGAAAACAGTCGCCCTTTTCATGTCTTCGCTTTATGCAATAGGGCATGCTTTCATTTATCCTTTAAGCGAAAGCATCCAATAGTACACTCCAGTGAAATTATATTCATTTCGGCGAATTCAAAACTACGACGACAACACCCGACACCCTCTGATTCTTCCTCGTGGGAGGTACATTCCCATAAGCCTCATTGGCGCAAAAAGGAAACGGACACAAAGCTATCTAGCCACATTCGACGGGGCATAAAAATGCCAAAGGATACAAAATATGTTCAATGATAGATGAATATGGGAGAGCACACTGTGCCGGTTCTGCTTATAACAGCAAATGTTGGCTCAGTCTTTGAAAACGTGAGTTTTTGTACCAAATTCATTTGTTTCTAAATTGAACAGTTTTGCATCGGAAGTGGTGAAGATGTCGTTACATGTGGGGCATCAAGTTCCTGTAGGATTTGTCAACGATTTGTTGACTTTTTCTTTCGGAGAATATGGTAGAACACAGGCTTAACCGCTGAGATTTTTTTTGAGGCCATATTTTGTTCGAAGCTGATTGTTTAAACAAGTGTGAAAAGCGAGGTATTTTGTTTTCTTTTTTTGTCGAGCTTGTTTACAAAAGGAGGCTTTCGGTTTATATTCCCTTGTTGGCAATTATCGACAGCTATGGAAATGTTAAGTCCTTTATTCTGTTTCATTTGTAGCGAGATGGTCTTGAGAAAGACTGGATTCGAGAAACAGTCGGTGTAAGTATTGGTCAACCCGTGAATAAAAGGTGTAAGAATAGAATTTCTTTGTTGTGTTGATTTTCCCGTTGATTGACTTTTTGGGTGGTTGTTTTCGACAGACTATAACAAAGCTTAAACCAAAGCTTGTGGCACTGCACTTTCAAGAAAGTGGAGGAAAAGATTCGGGTGAGGAATCACTAGAAAATGTGAAGGACTTCACGCGGTAGGTGTAAGGATAATGACGCTCTGGTATGTTTATACTGGGAGCTGGTATAGCTTAAGTCTTAATTGCTCTTTCTCATTAGATCGAAAATATGTGATAAAACTGCCATTGTAATTTCAGAGTCTTCCTTGGTCAGTCTCAACTGAAAGAAAAATTTGACAAAGTACGAGCATGGTTCGATCAAGATTACCATAACCAAGAACAATATACGGTAGGAAATTCCAGATAAAGTTAAGTGCTAAGATGAAAATTGTAAATTAATCTTAACAGTTAAATCACACAGCACATTATTTTATGTTATTATACACTGAACTCACTATCTCTTTTCCAATTGGCAGAAAGCGTACAGTTAATTTTCGAAATCAGTGCCTGCGACGTCATACCTGCAGATTATACAATAATCATGTCAAGGTCACGGGTAATCATGTCAAGGTCACGGGTAATCATGTCGTGTATGACCGCAGTACATGATTTCTAATCATGTCAAGTTTGCTCGTTTTGTTTTGCTTTTCCATCAGTGAAGAAACAAAACCATGAGCTTTTTTTGTTTCGTTCAATGTATAATAAAACAATTATTAGATTCGGTTTTTGTGATATCCAGAATAATCAAGGTCTCGGTTAGGGTTATCAGCCGAAGCCAAATTGTAGAACAAACTATTGTAGCTGATATTACGTGCACTCTGATTGGGTAACACCAGGGCATCATCATCCCATTGGCATACGGCCCGATTACGGGCCTGCAAAAGGGACCTCTCTTGGTTAATAAATAGATACTATTCAGGGTCCGAAATTGCGCTTTCCTGGTTGCCAATGCGACTAAAAATTTTGCACTGGCGACCAGAATTTCACAACTGGTCGCCAGCTGGCGATTAACTACGCTATTTCATGCCACGATGATTACACAAACAATAGCTTTGATTTTCAGCCCAATTGATCAAAATAAAATTCAAAGCCAGATGGCCAATTGGTCACTTTCCTGCTGGACACTGTCTTGTATTGATAGCTCTGTTGTCGTTATTTGCCTCATTAGGCTCTTGGTTGTATATATCTGGTGAGCAAGTCCTTAAATGATGCATCACTCTGGAATTTTGCAGGTATTAGCAAGAAGATGCTTACATTATTTTTTTGACGTTGTCATGCATGTAAATTTGCACCTGTCTGTGTTAAGTAATATTTATTAGAACTTTTATCGTAAGAAGAATAATTTGATGCCTTGTACAAATCATGATGATTGAAAACTGCAAGTTAAACTCATCACCAATAAATAAGTGTGGGGAAGGTGTCTGAAATCCCTGTTGGAGTGGCCCTGAGTGCAAACAGTAACCATGACAACCCTGTACATTGTAAGCATAGAAATGGCAGACAGATAGACTTCAATCCCAGAAATCTTTACAGGTTTTGCACACACAGTCACCATCTCCCCTTATTAGATGTTAAGATTTTACTGTTGCAGTTATTGTCAAATGAACATAATTGATACACTGTTGGCAATGTACTAAAAAAAGCTGAAACACAAAATTGTATTTGAAACTTTAACTGTAAAGAGTAGATATCAGAACATGTAACATGAGAAAGGTTTTCAAATTTAACCTATTAATTTTTTGTAAAATCTGTAATGAAACAAATGAAAAAAACTATTGTAATTTGATGAGCTTCATGAATGATGTTTGAGTAGATCAGTAATGAATGCTGTGATTATACATGTATGACGAGTGTAGAAGTCTTGTAAACAACGAAGATTGTCATCCTATGCAGGATCTTTCTTGATTTCAAGAATAAGGTTAGGGTTTCTTTTGTTCTCCATTCAACAAAATTTCAGACTGCCTTTTGACATAAATGTAATTGTCCCTGCACTTGATGCCAGTAACTGTGTTCTTTGTCAAGTTCATCATTGTTCTTATGTAAAAACTACCTGATAAAACTGCTTTTTCTATGGTGCAGTCTCTTTGCGTAAATGGGCACTTCACCTCTAACTGTGCACCACATAGTACTATGTCCTCCAAACTGTTCACAGGCAGGACAGTGTTCTTATAAGGCTCAGGAGAGAGAAGCCACAAAGTGCTGGTAAAGTTACCATACTTTTTTAGTTCTTGATAGAACCAAGAACGATCTTCACCATTTACTTCTTCTCTAAGACAATTATACTCTTTTGGGCAAGGATATAATTCTTCCAGAGTTTTCACTTGATCTGGAGCCTTTTGCTTTTTCTATTCGGCGCATTCTATGTCCGTACGACTCAGACGATGAATACCATACAGTACCGGTCAAAGGGATTGAAAGATTGGAAGCTGTTACTTTGGCTATGGTGAAGGCAATGGTGCCCATGCTTTAGGCGACATGAACAACAATGGGGAGAGGTTTGCAGAAAAGAAAACACAAAGTCACCTGGGTGTCATCCAACTGTACTGTTGAAAACCAGATAGACCACCACTGCATATCAAGAAATTTTGGAAGAACACTGCTGGATGTGAGGGGTGATGAGAGGAGCAGATGCCATTTCAGACCATCATCTCCTGGTGGGTAAATTACAACTTCAGCTGAAATGATCACCAGATGCATGGCAAGTAGAGTGGAATACAACATCAACTCACCGAAGGATTCCTTTGTTGCCTAACACTTTTCCTTTATGACCAGGAATAAATACCAAGCCCTTAGAGATACTTTTGTATGCAAAACCCATGAGATTCAATAGACGAAAGCTGGGATAATCTGAAGGTAATGAGAAGGTATGGACAGAAGGAAGCAAGGAAATGCTTGGTTGAAAGAAGCAATGTAGCAAAGCTTGGAATGGATATCAAAAGACACCACCTCTAAGGTCACCCTGAAAAGATCAAAGAAAGAGAACCTTAACAGGGCACACACAAGACTGCAAAAGGAGAGGGCCCAGGCCAAGTACAATGAAGCAATGAAGGATATTAAAAGCGTGAGGAAGGCCAAGAGGAAGTTCATTGATGACTAGCAAAAGAGGCAGAGACTGCAGCCATTTCAAACCTAACAGGAAGTGATCATCTGCATGCATGGGGGTATTGCGATAAGCCGCCTCAATATCAAATTTTGCCATCAAGGCTCCTGGTCCAAACTTGGAAATCATAGGAATAGTATGGTCCACCTTGTTATATAGGCCAGCAACCTGGCAAAGAGCGACCTCATTAGCCAGATAGGCATCAATCAGAGAAGGATGCTGAATAGCAGAGGATTTATTCCTTTTTTCCAATTTGAGCCTGTGTGTATAAAACCCCAACAAAAAACTGTGACAGATACCATTAATAACATTGGAAACTGCATCCTGATCAGGGTGCCCTGCCAATTGCCATTCAAAAAGTGCCTCATTGAGGGGCTCACTGATAAGGGTGTCCTGCCAATTGCTGTTCAAAAAGTGCCTCTTTGAGGGGGCTCACGACTGACACTGGGTGAAATGATGCTAGAACATATAATTACCTTAAGTTAGGCGAGCAAAGGCAGGCTATACAGCTGCATTCAATTAACAACAACAAACAGAAATAAAAACAAAAACAGCAAAAAAAAAGAAAAAACAAATATATAGATATATAATATATCTATATTGGATGTTGAAAGTTCACTTAAGACCTAAGCACAATAATGTACACCCAAATGTAGTTTCACAATACGTCACAGTTCCATTAGCCAGAGAAACAAAAAAATAGACGACATTACAAGCACTGACCATTGGGTCCATTGGCAGTCTAATAATGATGGGACCACCTGATGTAGAAGAGCTTGCAGGTACTGAAGGTGAGGATCACTCCTTACGATCATTGGTCTTGAGCAAACTTGGACAGACAATGCCTTCCAGTAAACTGGAAGATGAGCCCGAGGGCTCGCCATCTTGTGATGTGGAGGGAGGAGAAGCAAAAGCAGAAAAGCCAGCCATGTGAAAATTAAATCGCTGAGTCTTCATACACAACTAGTCTGTGAGCTCTCTGAAAGCATAAGTGTGAAGGTTTTCCTGAAGAATAATCGATGGCTATAAAATTAAAACATTTGTAAAAACATCCCTCAGTTTTGGACAAAAAAATACAATGTGGCTGCCCTTTTCAGGGTATTAATTGTTCACTTGATTTTATCATAAAACCTTGGTTAGCTTCATTTATAAATCCACTTTCTATGCACAAAGTTACTCAACAAATTGACAAACAGAGAAACTGTATCGTTCAGTAATTATTAATAGGACACTTGTATTGCAGAGTTGCATCTTGTGAAGTCTATTTTTCAACATGTTCAAGAAAAACAGAAAATGGAGATACAAATGTTTTTGATGAAGAAAAATCAGTCAAATTTTGTTTGTTAAATCAAGTTTGCTGTAAATAACTTTTGTCTGACTATTCTATTATTCTATGGAACCTAAGTCTCCTTATCTTTGGAAAGGGAGGGGTAGGATGGGTCTGCTACTTTCAGAGGCTTGCTACTTTCGGGATTTATCAGTGACTGCAATTTTTGACATTACTTTCTGGGAGAGGCTACTTTAAGAGGCTCATTACTTATGGAAGTTTACAGTAGTTGTTTTCCTTTCATGTATTACACATGTTGGTTGATTAATAGTAATAACATTGTTGTTAACATTGTTTCTTTTTGTTTCTCATCTTTATAAGATTGCACATTCACCAAGGTTGAAGGTGAAGAAGTGAGTAAAGATTCTCATTAACTTTATCTATTTACATGATTGTACATGTATATACCTTTATGTACAAGCTTTTGTTCTGTTATAAAACCACTACATTCATTAAATTTGCTGTCCTTAGACGTCTGTGGGAAGCCTGACAGATATCCCTTTTGTGAAAAAAGAAAAATTTCCTTTGGATTTCTTCCCAAAGGTAAGATCCAAATACAGTGAAACCTTCTCTAACAACCACCTCTCTACAATGGTGGCATTTTCCTGTCCTAGTGGACGGTCCTTACATTCACTCTTATTTTAACCTCTCCATTACGGCCACCTCTCCACAATGGTGATGGCCATTAAAACTCATCCCAACTGCCAGAATTAACCCTCGACAATGGCCAGTTAATCAACAACTGATGAACAGAGTATATAAAACCCTGTTTTATTGTGAAAGGTCACCAAGCTTAATTGTACTGCCCAATGTTTTCCCATTTCCTGTGGCTTTCTCTGGTTAAAAACAAAAAAAGATCTTTTTGCTACTGTACTCTGATCATGTGATCAACATACATGTATTATGCTAATAAATATAAACAGTATTTATATGAATCTATCCCCATTACAACAAAAACTTCAGAACTGCATCTACCTACAGGAAAAATAGCCGTACTATGACACAAATATACAACATGGTATATGAAATTTGACTTGGTTCCATCTCTTGTGTATTTCCACACAGTTCAAGTGGTCACGCAAGGGCTTCATGAGAACCCGGTGGAAGATAAACAAGTGGTAAGACGCAACTCTGACTAAGTATGAAACTCTTACTAAGTGTAAAGGATTAAATAAGTATTATGAATTTTAAGTCCTGATGATTTTACCGTGTTGACATTAAGTTACATCATTACATCATGCAGTTCATTTTCATGCAAATCAAACTCGAATTATTTTCATATAAGAGAATCCAACGAGGTTTTGGACATGGACTCGTTTTGAAACGGAGGAACAAGGTACCTGAGGAATGGCCTATTATTCTTCAAGCATAACTCTACATGTACATGTAAAACTTCATTTTTATGGTTTATTTAACAAATAAAGATGCCACAACTGTGCTTTGTTTTGTTGTGAAGCATGCGAGAAGTGGTAGAGCATGAAAGAAGTGTCAAGTGTTTTTCCCTACTTTTTGAGTGTACTACCACTTAAGTGCTTTATAACAAAACATAGCACAGTCAAGGCTTCTTTATTTGTTTTATGATAAACTATCCAATAATTTCCTCATGTATTCGGCTGAATTTTTGAACCAATTTTTTTTCAAGGGAGTAAAAGTGGCAGTGCTCTGTTCTCTTATAAAGTACACTAAAATAAGCCAATCACAATACTTGTTAAAATTGTTCAACTAATTTGATTGGCTAATGAGACAACAGCTGTCAATCAAAAACTGGACTTTCGAGAGAAGAACTGAATGCCTTCAAAGTTTGCCTATTTAATATCTAATCAGGATCTAACGGCGGGTAAAGTTTCTAGTCCAGAGGAATTCATTGTTAACAATGGTGTCTGTGAGCCGTTTTTTTTATTGCTGACAAATAGGTCATTTACATGGCGTTTGTCTAAGTCACAGGGATGTTTAATTGTTTAAAATTCCTAAGCAAAAATTTGAAAACCAGCTGTCATCAACATGTGCTCTGTTCTCTGATAAAGCATGCTGTTTCAGGCATTTAGAGTGTTCATTATAGGGAAATTTGAAAACTCTGACATAATGTAGCCCGGTTTTTCAGCCAATGTAAGAGTTATTTGAATTAGATTTATTTAATTTGGTGTAGTTACTCTAGTATTTGTGTATATTGCACAGGTGTGATGTCTTTAAATTTTTTAACTCAGTTTTTCCCAAACAATTTTTGACTTCACTGATAATTATATTTTGTGCTGCAGTGTGTTTGATTTGCTTAACATCCATCTCTTCCATGATGCTTCAAACTTAGTCTCCATTGAGTTAGTGAGTGACAAAAATAATATACTTGAAATGAATAATTAACAAATAGTATGTTGTATTGTTATTGACAACATTGTTACAAGTACTTGTACTATCCTAAATGTTCATGTACAACTCCTTTCTTTACTTGGAGTGGAATTTTGTAGGTCACCTTTCCTCTGAATTGTATTTCTTGAGAATGTATGATTGTGAACTTGTAGACTTAAATTTTAGTTCCATTGCCAGTATAAAAATTCACATTTATTTAAAGAACTGTATTTAGATATGATAATAATTACCACAATAAGAGTCCAATTCCCACCTTGTTACAATACATTTTTTTAGCTTTAGGATCTTGGCACTCAATATTTTATACAGTGGAACGTCAATTTTACGAAGGGCCAAGGGACTGTAACAATGTGCTTGCTTTAACAAAGGAGCTCATTATATTGCGTTTTTTTTTTCCTCTGGCAAAGAGCGTTGTTCCTTAAACTGAGGTCTTTGTTAAATAGGGGTTGATTCATGTATTAGTTTTTGCACTTTCATTTAGACTCCATCTGTATACAGTAAAAATCGCAAGAGGGCTCTTGACCATGTGTTGGACAGGTAAGGTGACAACTTGAACTAAAAGGTCCCTGTTGTTGTTATAATTGTAAATGTATTCTCAAAGTACAGTTTGCTTTATGAGAAGCCAAGTATTAAACAGCCATCATCAACAAAATGCTTGCTGTCAGACTTGACAGACTAAATCACTGTAATAATAATGATCATGATCACAATCACAAATATCATGGTAATTAATCAGAATCTGAATCATAAACAAGGGTTTGATAAACTTTTTCAGTAGGAGGGCAGGTGGACCAAACTATTAGAACTAAACTTCGTTGTAAGAAGTACATTCCACTAGAGGTCAAACCAGCTGGGCCAAATTATTGTTCTCACAGCTGGTCAATTTGCCTGGCACCCAGACTTCAATGAACCCCCAGCATGGTAATAATATTTTTGGCCGTTTTCATTAAATGGTAGTAGTAATAGAATGGTGATAATTTTTTCTTTAATTTTTTAATTATAGTTAACTATCATGATTAGTTTTTTTCTATGATTCAAAGTAATACAAAGTGTTTAGTAGGATAAGTTTTCAATCAAATGTTATAAGAACAAACTGAAAGTTTCTGCTTAGGCCAGGCCTATCATAAAGGGCATACAGTAGGTTATCCAGTGAACTTGTCAAAAATGCAAATACATGTACTGTAACTGGTACAAAGCATATAGAAACATGTGAGTTAGCCACAGTAATTAATATTTGTATTGGTCTAATTTCTGATGGGGTGACAACATTGTATGCGGTTTTTGCCAACTGCACAGCCAATTGATGCAAAACCAAAGCAGATGCCAATTACAAAAATTGCTCTTTTCAATGCATTTAGTAGCTGAAGTATAAATTACCTTATATTTGGTGTTGCTAGTGACATTACTAGGTACCAAGCTTAATCCTTTTTCAGATTACATGAGAGTTCTATTGCTTTGGTTCCTTACTTTCTATTTGGGGACTTCAACTTTAGACTTGACAACAAAAGAGTAGTGGAGGTACAGTCTAAAAGTGTGTGGAGTTTTTTTTAACAAGTTAGTTTGTGTTCATGGTAATATAGTAATATAGGAACCAGGTTGCTTTGTCTTTTTATAATTAGGCTTCAGTGAACATGTAGAGTCGTAAGTTCTTAACATAACATAACTATTTATTCATAATTCAAATTCAAATGAAATGAAATGAAAAGAAAGGTAAAAAGGAGACAAAAGAAGTTATCCCTTTCAATTTGTCATCTAAAACGATTAAAAAAGCAAATTTACTTCTGAATAGAATTGACAATAAAAAGTTTTCTAAAGTAATAGTTCCACTGAGCAAGTATGGACTGTGTACAGTGTTAGCTCCAGTCCCTTGCTCAGTCACCTGTGTTGCAGCCAGAGGACATATGATACACTACCTGGCCTACTCGGCCATCTAAATTGCATGTAATGTGAAATCAGTTAAAGACCCTATTGCTCACTTAGATTGTGCTTTTTATTGGGCTGATTTTTGTGCTGGGTTCTTTGTAGTCTCTCTGTGCTGGGCTACCACAGCAGCATATCAGAAAGGATGGTGAGAGCACTCCCTCAAAGATCATTTTCAGAGATAGAAAGAAGGCTGATAAGGTGAGACCACATTTCATTGGACTGAGTTTTTAGTAAAATGCTCTGTTGTCTTATGCACTGTGCTTGGCATCCATATTCAACTTGGAATGTGTCTGATTACATTGTCTTTTGGAGCACAACTCATAAGCAGAAATAAGGTAATGATATGAATGCAAAAGTATATTGTTTGTGAGGTGTCACGGTATTAAAGTATATTTTAATCTACATGGCTATTCCCAGTTCTCTTGGCAGAAAGCATTAACTTGTTGATCTTATGGGCTCTGATCTGCAAACAGCTTTTGTTGTTTCGTTGGTTTACGTACTAGAAGTTAACATCCTCACCTCGTTAAGGTGCTAGTCTATTTTTATATCCATGCTCATAAGTTGAAATAAATTAGACTAACTTAACTCAAGATACTGATAAGTGAGTTAATTGTTGGTGGTGGCAGTTTGATTGATAGTACATAAATAAAACCTATATTTTATTTGGTAGATTTTCCTTACACTGGAACCTCGAATTTTCAAGTTTCATGACCAAAGTATCTTTAGAAGCCACAATGGAAAGAAGTTTTCAAAGTACAACAGAGAGTTTGATTCTTTCACAGACAGATTGTTTGAGTTTGATATTTCATTTTGTCCAAGGTATGTTTTTTTTTTTTCCACTGACTTGTAATATTGCATTGTTTGAATTAAATAATGTGAGGTTTTACAGTGCATGCTCGTATTTTATTTATATTTATTTGACAGGCAACATAATTGTGTAGCTAATTATTAGTTACCTGTAGTTTTACTTTCCAATGCGGAAAAAATAAATCGATTGCAGCTTATTAATGAAATAAAATTAATTGACTTGTTTAAAATTACTTGTACCTGATATGGTTTGTAATAGTTAGGTTTATTTTTTTCACAGCTATCCTTTTAGTGAAAATGTCAAGGAAACAACAGTTTATGGAGACTCGAGGTACATCATGCAATCCTCTTCACTATAGCCAGGATTCATTCTCCTAGTGGAGAATTGAGCTTAAGCTCCCTTTCCACTGTTTCTCCTTCACGTCATTCTCTTAAACAAAATAAAATAATTGTTAATGTTACATTAACACCCAACATATTTAATTAGTTGATCATGAAAGTGAAATTCTATTTCCCAATGGCAATACTGCCTTGACATTATTATGATATTATTCCTGTGCCTGGGAAATTCTTGTTTCTATGATGAATGGAAACAGAAGACCCAACTCTTCATTCGTTCTGACTTTGGAAGGGTCCTTAATCTCAAGAGCTTTTCAGATTTAATGGAGATTCGTTGTTGTAAAAAAAGAGCTAAAAGCATATAATCTAAGAAAAGGTGATGTATTACATGTAATATATTTAAGGCACGTAGATCCAAAGATCTTTGGAAAAAAAAAAACAGCAAAAGAATGAAGTTTTACTTTGTGGCCACGTTTACTTGTCCAATTGGACATTATTGCTTTAGGAGCTATTAGTTCAGTCATATCAGATGACATCATACTTCACTTTTCTTGGCCAAAAGAACAATGGCTTACGGCCACGTAATTAATACGGTGACCTTGTTGTTACAGGTACTTCTTTGGTTCCCGGCAATACGCCCATACATTTTCTGATGAGAAAACCCTGTTAATGCGGCAAACAGCGACATTCTTAAATCCCAGCGTGTATAATCCTTTATAATTATACCCCGTTTATACAGCCACTTAAACCAATCTCTCCATTGTTAATAATTATGACATGTAGTGGTGGAAGGTTATCAAAGAACAATTGTTTAGAAGTGCAATGTTGATATACAGTCGAACCTCCGGTTGCGACCGCCTATCCCCAGCAACCAGTTTTTCAAAATACCAGAAGTTTCCCACTCAAAGGCCAAATTTTCACCCAACATGGTGTGCGCTCTCGTAAGAGACCACCTAGGTTTGACATTTTAGATGAGGTTCGACTGTATCTGTTAGCTTACACTGTATGTCAAGAAGTTACTCAATATGGAACAGTCATGAAATTTGACCCTACCCCGTTAATACGGCCATCCCATCAAATATTATTGGCCCGTCGGTGACCATGTCAACGGGTTTCCACCGGAAATAACATATGCCAAGCAGTTCACTCTATGATGTGAAGATACTTTTAAAATAACGTTATTTTGGTATATATTACATGTTAAGGTTGAGAGGTTTTATTTCACCTACTTTTACTCTGAATACTTCCAGGTGCCCATCATGGTGCGACAGAATCTTTTTAAGTCATTCTTGCAGAGCATTAATAGACCAGGTACAGTGGTATTCATGTCTAGTCGTACGGGGGGACCAGTCACATTGGTTGCAGAGTGAGCTTGACTCAATATCCAACCAAACTGTATTGTATCTTTAGGCCCCGGCCAAACGATCGCAACATGTCAACGCAACATCGTTGGGCACGTTATGTTTGCGTGCGTTTGGCCGCCCTGTTGGGCGGTGTTGCTACATGTTGGGCGCTGTTGGCTCAAGTTTGAAGATGGTCAAATCTGAGTCAAAAACACCCAATATGTCGCAACGCGTTGCAACACGACGGCCAAACACACGCAACATGTTGCGCCCAACAACGTTGCGATATGTTGCGTTGGTCGCGGCTCTATTACATACCATGTTCTTGTAGCCAATGTAACGCGCACACTGAATGGCTAATTGTAGGGCATTACTGTCCCACAATGCCTACGTTCCAAAAAAAGAAAAAAGCAAAATGCTATATAATAAACAACTTATTAACTTGGAAAGTTCTGTCTTAATAGGAAAATCTCAAACCTGGGTCTTGCCGTATACGGCAAGATCTCGGTCTGAGATTTCCTGTTGGCCTGCAAACCCAGACAGGCTTCCAGCTGCATGAAACATCAACCCGAAATCTGCCTAGGTTCCCAGAGAACATCACCTGCCTTGGTTCATAATTTAATTTAACATTATAACTAGAAAAGCTTTGTTGTTGTATTAGAAAAAAGGATCTGCAGTGGTTTACGACATGATTGGTAAACAAGCCTGTATGGGAGACCACAAGGTACAGCTCCTTTAATTGCCGTATTCTTTTAAAGCATCCGAGTAGCTAGTATCCATATATTATGTTTTGTAACAAGTCTATATTATTGTCCTCCTCTGTATCATAATATTTTTGTTGTATGCTTGTTGTAACATGATTATACTATATTCCTCCATGTTCATAATTTTTCGTTCGTTCTCTACAGCCTATATTTTTGTTTTTTAACATGGATTCATCTCAAGACCCTTTTTCTCAAGGTTAGGTTAATTTTAGTTTTTGTGAATTTCATTAGATATCTGTAATTTAGCATGAATTAACAACACCATATTGTTCGTAGTGCTCGTTGTTATAAAGGCTTTCAATGTTTATGGAGTGAAAATATGTAGTGTTGTTTGATGGAGGTTGATTGTGGTTTTCGTTCTTAAATCTAGTTACTGTTGCTTCCTAAAATGCCTAGCTGTTCGCTGCCAGCTCATAAATCCATTGACTTGTAACTCAGTAACATACAGTAACAAAGGAAATTTTTGGTTTTAGGCAACCCCTTCTGTTTGATTTTGTTGTTACCACATGTTTTGAAATTTGTGAGATGAAAATAGAAGCTGCATAATGACACCACCAACCATATGCAATAGTGACTGTACCTCGATAGTTCTACGATTTTTGTTTCTATTTTTGTTGTTTTTCGTTATTAGTTATTTTTTGCTCTTTGTTTGCTCTTTGTTTCTGTTTGTGTTAGTGTGTGCAGTATAACGTCCTATACTTATATACATGTAGCTGCCCGGCTAACATCACTCGTGCTAACTTGTTTGATGTCCTAGGTTGTAACTCGGAAGGTTGAAAACACTGAGTCTTTAGGTTAGTTGCATTTCCCTTTGAAAGCAACAAATCTCTTTAATTCAGTTACACAATCTCTGTCTTAGTTTTGTAGTAATGAGAAGGAAAAAGGAATAACCTCGCTAACATTGTATGGAATAACGTATTTCGCTTCGCCAGAATCCAAAATTCATCCAAAACCCATATGCTATCTTTCTATCTGAGTCCTCCTGTATTTATTTTTCTTCAATAAAACGTTTACTTAAAGCAGAGCCCTTGCAATGTTTGTTGCCTTTCTTTTCACAGCTCGACTCATCAAAAACAGTGGACCCCTTGAAATTGTAGAGTATCTAACAAGTGTTTGAGAGTAGAATCTTTTACTGGGTGTGATTTTACACAAAGATAATTGCTGTCTATATTCTGTGTCGGTTTGACATGGAATTAGGTCGTGATCAATTTAACTGGTATCAGGGTTAAAGGTTAGCAATGCATTAACAGTTAGATTCTACAGTCTCCGATACTGCTTCAACAGTAATTTATACTTGCATGTACCTTAGGTAAACAGAGTAGTGAAAAAATAATGTTGAATCATTCTAAAGTAAAGGAAATTCCATATGAAAATAAATTATAAGCAATGGGTTAGTGATTATGCAAGAACAAGCAACGTAAAAGTTGATTTAATGCATGTGCATGTACAAGGATTGTTTCTTGTTTAACGAGGCTGTCCGTAGTCTTGGTATTTAGAAATTTGACAAGCTTAGCTTTGTTTCGTCTTGTTATTAGGTCATCTCTTGGTTTCCTTGTTTCATTTCGAAACAAACTTTATTTTCATGAATATCATAGCAATTTTTTCAGACGTGTTTTGCTTTGCAGTACAAGTTGATTAACTTCATGTAGTGTTGTAAAAGGCAATTCGACGGTTCAGATGGTACAGATGTCGCTGTTGTTTGGATAATGATTGGCCCATTAAGCTTGATGTCACTTCTGTGAGAAGTAAGGTTAGGTTGGCGATGTTAAGCTCGTGCCAATTTAAGTAATATAAACAAGATGATTTCTAAACTCTCTTCATACTAGCTGAAAGATATTTAACATAGTTATATAATTATTTCAATTGAACTATAGACAAAGTTATATATGTACATAACATTACACTGGTTAGATTATAACTGAATCGGGAATTGGATTAAATAATTATTTGTCATGAGTCTAAGTCCGGTCAATCGGATTCCAAAAATTAAAAACTATATATATTGGCTTTTTGTACTCTTTATTTTTAAGATGTACAATCTGTAGTTTTCATATTATCAATAGCCTCGTTTTAGTATTTATTGGGGCTGTTTCTCAGTTAATTTTGTGTTTTGGACCTATAACCGGTGTACGAACAGGCTGTCCTAGGCTTGGGAGTGTATATGTGACGCATTTGACTAGGTTATTGCAACGTCCAACGTACGTTTGACTTCAGAGTAGGTTTTAGGTTGCCAAGTTGATTATGAAGACAGTGAGTTGATTAACTGTAAGAATCTGGGCTTAAACATTAAAAAGTACATTACCAATGGCCGTGATTTCATTCTTCTCAAGTTCGGGAGTGCACGCAAGAGAGATAGAGAAAGAGAAAGAGAGAGAAAGAGAAAGAGAGAGAAAACAAACGTAATCAAAATCCTCAGGTCTGGTCCCATTGCTCGGGCATTCGACTGTTATGACTTTATGTCATAACATAGAATAGCATAAGATATCATGATAAGATATCATGTGACATCAAATGATATTACTTCATGTGTCATAACGTATGATAACATATCATATCATATAAGATTATCACACATCATATATCATATCATATTATATCAAATCACAATATTATCACGCATCATATCATACCAAATAACATCACAACATATACCACTGTATATCATGACATAGAATATCATAACATATCATGGGACATCAACTGACATTACTCCATCTGTCATAACGTATGATAACATATTATATCATATCACAACGTTATCACGTATCATATATCATATCATATATCACAATATTATCACGCATCATATACGAAATAACGTCACAACATAAATCACTTTATATCGTAACATAGAATATCATAACATATCATGGGACATCAAAGGACATTACTCCATGTGTCATAACGTATGATAACATATATCATATCATAACGTTATCACACATCATATATCATATAATATGATATCATATAATATTATCACGCATCATATCATACCAAATAACATCACAACATATACCACTTTATATCATAACATAGAATATCATAACATATCATGGGACATCAAATGACATTACTTCATATGTCATAACGTATGATAACATATCATATCATATCACAACGTTATCACGCATCATATATCATATCATATTATATCATATCACAATATTATCACGCATCATATCATACCAAATAACATCACAACATATATCAATTTATATCACAGCATAGAATAGCATAACATATCATGTGACATCAAATGATATTACTTCATATGTCATAACGTATGATAACACATCATATCATATCACAATGTTATCACGTATCATATATATTATATCATCACAATATTATCACGCATCATATACCAAATACCATCACAACATATAGCACTTTATATCATGAGATAGCATATAACATATCACAGGACATTAAATGACATTACTTCATATGTCAACGTATGATAACATATCATATCATATCAACGTTTTTACATATCCTATATCATATGATATTATATATCACAATGTTATCACGCATCATATCATACGAAATAACATCACAACATATACCACTTTATATCATAACATAGAATATAACATATGGGACATCAAGTGACATTACTTCATGTGTCACAACGTATGATAACATATCATATCATAACATAACGTTATCACACATATATCATATCATATTATATCAAATCACAATATTATCACGCATCATATACCAAATAACATCAAAATATACAATTTTATATCATGACGTAGAATATAACATCATGGGACATCAAATGACATTACTTCATATGTCATAACGTATGATAACATATCATATCATATCACAACGTTATCACGCATCATATATCATATATTATATCATATCACAATATCATCACGCAACATATACCAAATAACATCACAACATATATCACTTTATATCATAACATATCATGGGACATCAAATGACATTACTTCATGTGTCATAACGTATGATAACAAATCATATCATATCACCACGTTATCACGCATCATATATCATATCATATTATATCATGTCACAATATTATCACGAATCATATCATACCAAATAACATCACAAGATATATCACCTTATATCGTAACATAGAATATCATAACATATCATGGGACATCAAATGACATTACTTCATGTGTCATAACGTATGATAACATATCATATCATAACATAACGTTATCACACATCATATATCATATATTATATAAAATCACCATATTATCACGCATCATATCATACCAAATAACATCACAACATGTACCACTTTATATCATGACATACAATATCATAACATATCATGGGACATCAAATGACATTACTCCATGTGTCAACGTATGATAACATATATCATATCATAACGTTATCACATATCATATATCATATAATATCATATATCATATCACGCACCATATCATACCAAATAACATCACAACATATACCACTTTATATCATAACATAGAATATCATAACATATCATGGGACATCAAATGACATTACTTCATATGTCATAACGTATTATAACATATCATATCATGACGTTATCACGCATCATATATCATATCATATATCATATCACAATATTATCACGCATCATATACCAAATAACATCACAACATATACCACTATATCATCACATAGAATATCATAACATCATGGGACATCAAATGGCATTATTTCATGTCATAACGTATGTCACAACGTATGTAACATCACAAAATATACAATTTTATATCATGACGTAGAATATCATAACATATCATGGGACATCAAATGACATTACTTCATATGTCATAACGTATGATAACATATATCATATCACAATGTTATCACGCATCATATA
>OMLO01000558.1_pt1 | contig 24828 bp, 21 predicted proteins | sample 1674811 | NCBI WGS metagenome assembly OMLO01 (sample SAMN06265003, study PRJEB25207) | coral metagenome | isolation source: Coral host | place: Mexico:La Bocana,Puerto Morelos, Mexico | collected 2008-11-13
GGGGGGGGGGGGGGGAGGGGAGGAGGTTAAAGGTGAAAGGAATGGAGACACTTAATTCCCGGGTCCTTGCGTTGACCAAGTGTAAATATATACGAGCATGTTAAAGGACGAGGGAAGATCAAAGAGGACTACAAACATTTAATCAAGGTTTAGATGCGGCGTCACCCGTGACGAGTGCCTTCAGAAGTAAGCCACAGTACTTTTTGTAAACAAAATGTGGAACAAAGATGAGGAGGAGCACTCGGTCAACACAAACATGGAAATTTTCACATCTTCAACAAAGAATTACATTTTACTGACTACAACAAGACACCTACATGTATTATTTCCAGTCAGTCAGTATTCCGTAGCTGATGATTTCCATATTCTCATCACCTTCCTACTTGAAAATGTATCGATTTTTTAAAGAAGAACTTAGACATTGAGCACTTACCGCCTTCGTCGTTCTCTTCGCGTAACAGTCTAGTATACTGCTCTGTAACAACCTTCAGTTCATATATACCGTTTACATGAGATATCAACGTATTTAAAGTCTGGCATTCCTTTTCTTCAAGACTCGCTAAAGATTGAACCTCAGCCAGTAGAACAGCGGGTTCGTATGGCACATCCAGTTGCTGCAGGTCTTTTAAGACGCCTCCAAGCACAACGCACCACAGGAAGCCTTCAGACCTTGACCGAGTAAGTGCATCGGCGAGGACCGCTTCACTCCACTGCTTCTCTTTGACGTGCTCTAAGAGCTGTTGAGTAGTCTGCTGGAGTTTTACCAGAATATTGGAGATGGTCTGGTCACTACTGTCGCTGTACGCAATATATTCCTGTTGAAGATCACCGTAAGAAAATAATAAAAAAAAACTTTTATTGGTTAGCCAATTGATTTTCATCCATGTGAGCGCAAATTTGTTTGATTGTTTGTTTATTTATTCGTTGGTTGATTGATTGATTGATTAACTTTAGCAAAACGAGAAGCCGACATTTCTGATTCTTAGACTGAAATTAAGGATTCCACCTCCATCGACTGGGCATTGGAGCGCCAGTACTGTACTACATACATTTTGATTTTGCTTGCGACTAGGCTCCTAATTGAGCGAGCGCGAGCGTGGCCTGGGAAAGCACTCGTGAGATTCTCCTCGGACTAGTCTAGGCTGTCCATGCGCCATAGACCACAACCACAGTCAGGGGTCTGTACACCATGTACACAGGCTACTTTACATTAGTTTGTGGAGATTAGCAACCTCAAAAAAGTCATTAAAATATGTAAGATGCTTACATATTTCAATGTCAGAGCTTCAAGATTTGAAAAAGTTACAAAATTCACAAATAATGAATATTTTCTTGGAAATTATCAAGGTCCTAATATCAAATTCAAGCTAACAACGAACTAAATTTCTGGAATCAGGCGAGCTTCGGGATTCTACTGACGTTACCTCTGTACTGTCACTGTATCCCAAAACACAGATGCACCAATGTCGAACCCAATTCGTCTCCAACAACAATCGGACAAAGCAATCTCTTGTTACGACTTCACTCTTCAAGTCCGGCGTCGATTCTTTCGAATTCGAGAGGATTTCCTTGAGCAGACTCGACGAGAACACCATCATTTTTTGATGATTCGTAAGGGTAGACCGTACATTCTCACATTCATCGAGGCAATCGTGAAAGTCCGACATGACTGGTAGTTTTCTCTCTATAAGCGGATCCAAGAGCCACTGACTCTGTAAAAGAGAAAATAAGTGTCACGTTAAAGAGATATCTCCTTCTGTAGCACTCCAACCAAAGTACGAACATAAATGCTCCTAAAAAGTCTCCGACGCCCAATGTCTCTTCCGCTTCTACCAGAAACTCAAAGATTAGTAGTATGAACAACCTAATACCCGCGCAAGGAACGTTGATAGCCCCATAGCTTGCGAACAGGATCCCAGTTGTCCACTCGCTTCGCTCGCGGAATTCTTTATTTCGCGCTAAACGATTTTTTTCCCGCACTCATGTCTGGGTAAAATGCAAAGCACAGCTCAACCAAACTCACATGACATGCCGCTGACTCGAACCAAACAAAAAAAGTGCGATTAGGTGTAAAAACTCACCTTGGTATATTCGTTCCTGAGTAGATTCAGCTGCTGCTCACTCGGTGTCAAGGCCACGAACACTCGCTGTGACAAGGACTCGCCATCTGATTCCTCAGCAGGTGACAAGTTAATCGCATCCTGCCGGAGTTGGACAGCTATCGTGGCGAGGTCATCCACTCTACGAAGAAAAGCAATGCATTTTAGAGTTCAGGCAAACGATTTCACACAGCAAACCCCCCAAACAATGCTCTAAGACCATTTATTTTTGAAACAAAAACGATCACGATAAAATAACTATTAATGCTGTGTTTTGCCGAAGGATTTCTCCTGAGAAGTATCAACGCAATGTCATGCAATAAGGCATATTTATACTCCTACTTACACTACTAACTGAGGTAAACGTATTAGAATTTTTCGCGACTGTACACGCTAGTTTTGAATGGTTTAGTAATAACACCGATCTCCACAAGCGCTCATAGAAAGATTCGCCAAAACCTGCTGTTTTACACCAGTTGCTCTATCCTAGTTCTTGAAGGCGTGGTCTAGAATTCTAGATAACATAATATTTAACTTAGCAGCTCCTAAAGGTGGAAAACACTACAGACGGTGACGGTGTTTGAAGGGCTTTTTTTTATCTTAAATGATACCTTTGGAGCGTTTCAACTGTCTGCAACTTCTCTTGAACGAGCACGGCTGTTTTAGTAAAAGTGTCTGGCAAGGGGTAGAGTCCATTTCAGAGGGTAACTGCTTCAGCACTCTTAATCCAGTTTGCCACGTTTCTGTCAAGGACTGTGCTGCAGTAGCTGCAAATATAAACACAACGGTTTGCCCTTAGAGAACGCTTTTGCCAGATCCTACATTTACATGTATTATATGGCTATCTCCGTGCGCAGGCACTACATGTATGAACGAAATCCTGTGCTGTGATTGGCTACCCCAGTGGGCAAGATGACGCTATCTCGACCGCTCGAGAAAACCCGCTGTGCAACGCTTTACGCACGTGTAATGCTGTAACCCCTTTGACCGGTACTGTACAAATGCGAAATTCACCTCCTGCATTTCTCATTTTCTTATATAAACTTAATAAACTTACTGAAAGAAATTCTTTATCTTACATGTATAGGAGACCACGTTAGTCAACTGCAGATGAAAGACAGCTAGAAGAAGCTCTTCTATTGAATGTACGATATCGCCAGGCTGAAAATAATAACAGAACGAGAGTCGTTAAATTAAAGGCACAAAACCATCGTTACTCAGTCTTTATACTCTGATATAAAAAAATGTGCGAGTCCTGAAATGGTGAGATGTATGAGCGATTGGTTTTCTACCTGTTTTTATACTTTCGAAAAATGTATCAAAATAAAAGGGGCTTACATTCTTTTCACAATGAGCAAGATACGTCTGTAAAATATCAAGTAAGAGCGGCAATTCTTGTTCATGTTCTTGTGGGCTTTGCCTCAGTAGCCTGAGGAAATGTTGACAGATCTTGTCCACAAGTTCATTTTCCAGCTTGGCAACTGCAAGAATTAACGGAAAAGGTGAGGTTGTACTTAGAAAAAAAAAACAATAAAATACGAACAAATATGTAGGCAGACACACAGTTAGACAGACAGACGGACAGGCAGGCAGACAGACAAACTGACAGGCAGACAGGTAGACCGAGAAAAAGAGAGGCAGAAATACAGACAGATACACAGACGGACAGGCAGATGTACAGATAGACAGACATACATATAGATAGACAGACGGACAGACAGACAGACAGACAGACAGACCGAGAAAAAGAGAGACAGAAAGACAGTCAGATATAGACAGACAGGCAGATAAATAGATAGACAGAGAAAAAGACAGACAGACATTTACATAGATAGTCAGCCGGACAGACAGACAGAGACATACAGACAGAAAGACAGATAAGCAGACAGACAGAAAGACAGACGGACAGGCAGATGGACAGAGAAAAAGAGAGACAGAAAGACAGACAGGCAGACGGGCAGGCAGAGAGACAGACAGGCAGAGAAAAAGACAGACAGATAGACAGACAGGCAGATAGACAGACAGACAGATAAACAGACAGACAGATAAACAGACAGGCAGATGGACAGACAGGCAGGCATTCACAGTTTCGACCTTGCCTGATTCTTGACCGTTAATTGGCCATGCTAGAAAGTTGAGTGGGCTGAACATATTTACATTGACCAATGCTACAGATCTGTTTGCAAAATAAAATATTCTTCATCTCAGAGACGCTAGAAAAGCAACACTGACCATGTTGTTCGGTCACAATGCACAACTTGATAATTTTCCAAACAGTCTTTCGATCTTCTGCACAGAGAGCTACATCCTGCCCCACATGAAGGACCAAACATCTCGACAGCTCAAGGAGTCTCTCACTTCCTTGTTCACTCTGAAGCCATTTGACTACTCCAGGGACCTCGGAATGCAGTCCCTGAGGAATAAACATTCGTGAAATGAAACAGTCAAGATGTGAATTCAAAAAGAACACAGACAAAATAAAACACTCACAGTCTTCCCTGCTAGATTTATTATTTCAACGCTAAGCATGATAAAGGCATCAATATTTGTTTACATGTACATGTCTGGAAAAGTGTCTTTTGAACAGTACATTTATGATTTGATATCAACCCCCATTTCCATGGTATGCGAATGAATGAGCTGCCGAGGATGTCACTCACAGTCAGAGATTTTTTTCTCGAGACTCGGGGATTATTTTACGTGATTAAATTCAAGTAAGAGTAAAAAAATGCATGGATCGTTCCTTGTCAACTTGGTGAATGCTAGTTAAGCAGGGATTTAAACCTATTACAAACTCTTGTTTTGTCCATTCAGATTGGCACCTTGACCAATTGAGCAACACTGTCACCACCAGCGTTATCAGCAGTACATGTAGCTGTAAGTAATCTTTTGAAAAAAGTACCTCGCTACTTCTTATTTAAGACGGCTAAGAATAGTTTGAGTACTGACCTACATGTATATACATGATTGTAAAATTATAATATTATTGTGGGAGGAAAAAACAAGTAAACTACACTTTCATCCCGACAAGCCTGTTTCGTGATTGCTCACTCATCAGGGGATTTTAACATTATATGCATTTAACAGTCCTACAATAAGATATAGCTAGTTCTTACCTCTTCGAGAACTTTGTACACGAACCTGACAGCTGTATTTTGCTGGGCAGAGAAGAAAAAAAATAAATGAAGGTGCTATTTTTTACTCTAAAAATGTCCAGGGTTTACTGTTCTATATAAGCTGCATGCATACTGCAGGTAAGTGCGGCAACAAAGGGTAATGTTTTTGAGCTGTTTCGTTTTGATAACAGGAATATATTTTGGCTTTTTGTGGTCTACATAGTATTGTGTTTTGTATTCTGGTCAGGAATTGAGTAAAACTGTGTTATTTCTCCATTTAAATTGGAGAATTTGAAGTCCTTCTCGAATGCTTACAGGGAACTTTGGGGCATGCAGACTCATTTTAGAGGTCTGACACTGAATGGCTACATATGGGCATTAATTTTTAGGTCATGTGCAAAATTGGGTATGGAAAATCACAATTTTTGTCTGAAATTGGGTAAGAGTTTCACCCCCCAAAATCTGGGAGATCATATCCCTATATCTCTCCAGACTCACTCTTCAGGGGTTCAGATACGTTTTAAAGGGAAAGTGTGAATTAACTCTGATACCTCGGCATATATGGAAAAATGCTCTGACACTTTCATAATATAATCGAACATTTCCATAGAATAACCAGTACAAAGTGCTGTTATTAGCGGGGTCCTTCTGAATGAAAAATCTGATAGTGAGTAATTTTACCTTGTATAGGAAAAGGCTAGGTGTTAACCAACAAATACATTAATCTTACCTGGAGGGATTGCGATACTAGGTCCACTTGTTTCACAATTGGCAACGTTCGTACAATGCCGCAAAAAATAGAAACTAAATAATCCAAGGATCTTCTGTCCGAGAAGACACCACTAACTTGACCAATGTCTCCACCAAAGGGAACGTTTTCGATCCAACAGAATAATGTATGAGTAAGAAATTGTTCACTTAATTCGGAGTAATTATCATTATCCGGTTCGGAACAAATTGAAGATTGTTCACTCCTTGTCTTTTCTAACAACGTTTTCATGAGTTTTGTTGATGTAAAATGAGGAACAAGGCGTGAGAGAAGCTTCAAATGCAGCAATGAATTGTTTTGAGATATTTCATCTAGGCACAGAGAACAAGTATTACAAACCAAGTCCAAAATGCAACCGTTGTAAAGGTTTTCCACGTCAACAGACCCTGCGAAGGACTCCATAGAGGAGCACCGTTTTTCAATCTCAGATGAATCGTTGTCAAATGGTTCTGAAGATGGTTCCATAAATGCAACTTTGAGTTGTTTTTTCTTGTTCTTGGTCGGGAGTTTAAGAGTAACTAAACAATGTGACACAGAGTTGACAACTTCATCACTAACCTGAGAGGAGAAAATGTCATTAGCATCGTCATAATAAACACCAACTGCCATCTACTTCTTACATTTTAAATTAAACATGTACTAGTACAATGTACATCTTCATTTCTTTTAAGGAGAGTCAGTTTGAGCCAAGCTGTCATTTCCAGAGGGATGGATGGGTGAGGTTTAAACCAATACAGAAGTCTATTAGCTCTACAGTGTACATGTTGTTGAATGAGCTAAGTCACGATTTGCTCATCTTGAAAAGGTTAAGCCTACACTACAAGTTTATCGTTTGTAATCCGTGTCAATCTTCTCCATCCTTAACCATCCTTGTTCCTTTATGGTTTATTATTATCTCTTTGGTGTTTTTCTATCTTACTACACTAATATTTTCCGGTGTTTTTTAATTTAAAGGTAATTTTGACCATGGCCAAACCAACTCAAATACAGTGATTGAGCGTCTTTAAATATACCTTGCATTTACATGTTTTTATAGACATTAAGAGCAATTTGCTTTTTAAAGCGATTCTGCTATTAGCAGTACACCTTGCTGACAATAGCTATATTTACAAATGGATTACTTCAATTTATAATCTACTGTAGATTCAAATAAATTATTTGTCACTGTGAGAGTTTTACCACTTTTCCAACAACTGATTGAAGATTTCCTAAGCACACAGAACTAAAGCCTTGCCAAAACCATTCCAACATGTGGTGGTATGGTTGCGGGGTCTTCTGTTCCTCCACTACTTCATCTAACTTGGAATCATTTTCTGATTTGCTTGACAAATAAGACAGCAGCTCAGCCACAAGAGGATAAAGATTGGACTGCGACAGTTTGCTTTGTTTTTCCAAAGATGATTTCAACACTGAGAGCAGCTGAAAAATAAAAAAAAGACACCAAGTCTAATACATGAAGTACGTGCATGTAATATGAAAAGAGGATAGTCAGGGATCAGAAGGGCACACTGGCTCTTTCGGTACCAAAACTAAAGCTGCAAACAGGCCCTGGTTGTTTGAAGGCTGGATAACACTATTAGCCAGCCCCGGGTTGTTCGAAACGTGTATAACGCTATCCGCTGGATAAATCACTATCCAGCGGATAGCGTGGTTTATTTTGTCAAAACTTATCCAAATTGGATATTGATTTATCCGGTGGATAGCGTTATCCAGTCCTCGAACAACTGGGGCCAGATAAATCTTTATCAAGTGGATAAGTGTCCGGTGGATTTTACACCTTTCAAACGATGCAGGCCAGGTCTGTATGACGATGTCACCTTCAGTATTGCTAGTACCATCCACATAATGTTTCCTGGTGTAAAGGGGCACTGTGAGAATAAATAAGGGTCTTGACCACTATAGCTTAATGTAGGTAGTGTGCTAGTACTCGACTATCGAGTACTAGTTTCTGATTAATGGATATAATGATGATGAAACGTTTTTAAAATCAGCCTTTTTGTCAGTACCTCCTACCTGTTCTTTGATTAAGTATTCTTGTACTGTCACATCTGGCCCATCACCATCGAACCCACGCAGAAGGCAAAACCTCAGACACTCCATAAATGCTGCAATTATTGCTGAACATTCACTTGGGCTGTTCTGCACACGCTCCTTCATCAAACCCTCTTGTTGGCTAGTAAAAAATTCTTTGTAGAAACCCACACCACTGCCAATTACCTGTGATACATTATATGAAGCTGTTGTAATGCTGTGGGAGACTCTATTTTAATTAGGTGTTTTCTATCTAAAGCAAATAAATTAAATTGCAAGTTACCTCTGCTGGTACTTTACTTAGAAAAGGCAGCAGGTTAGGAAAGATGACTGTGGCGCAACCACTGCCACCACTTTTTAAGACCGACCACAGCTTTGGTAAAACAGCTTTGCGAACATTAACTTGCTTCCAGCAGTCCTAATTGGAATAATACAAAAAAATGACAAAACTAATGATGGCAAACACTGTACAACAGACTCTTTTGAAACACTATACAGCAGAACAGTACAGGTTCATAAATCGTTTTTTTTTTCAAGGTAAAGCTTCTGCCCAGGTGCACCAATCCATACCCTTGTTCTCAAAATCTTAATAACACCTATGTTGTTCAGATACCTCACATCACTGACTGTTTCGGCTGAAAGATGGCCAACAGTTGAGCAAATGTTGTTCTGTTCTTTAGCCAAAATTTGTCAGCGATCTGATGGACAAAAGTCAGTCCATGGTCAACCGACAGATAGTGAACAAAGGGCCAACAGTCAGCCAGTCTGTTGGATGACAGTCAGCAGACAGACAGCTGACAGATGACTGACAGATTTCATCGGGAGTTGCCGTTCACAATTACCAGGGAACCAAGTGAAATGTCCAGCAAGATAAACAAGAAAGCTACACGTAACATAATGACCTTAATTGAAACTTGGAGACAACTAATTGCTTACTGTGATATTCTTCAGGACAGATAAAACAGCATTCCAAAGCTGCTGACAAACTGCAGGATCAGAATCATCCAGTGCCGACAACACAACTGGAGAAGCCTGGGAGCTAAGGGATAACATCATAGAGGGAAGCGACTCACATGCAATGCTTACTGTAGAAAACACTGCAGCTCGCACCTACAGGAGCACATAACAAAATGTTCATTTCAAATATGCCATCTATGCATTCAAGTACATATATAATACATTCATGTGGTATTGATTGAAAATGTCAATCTATATCCAGAGGGTCCTACAGTACTGTACATTTATAGCAACACCAACATGGGGAATTTATCATAAGTTGTATGGTTAATACTTTTTTGTTTAACTGCACCAATGACCAGATTTTAATCTCAACATACTGTATTGTCTAAAGTTCCTTAATATACTATCCTTGTGGAATGTCAGTCTCAAACAGCTGGGAGTGATTTCTACTTTCCCAGCATGTACCAATACTTGCAATACATGCACCTTAGGACATACTTTTATCCTGGCATATGCTTAAATCATGCTTACATAGGATAACCTCTCTCAGAACACAGCTATTTTATGATTGTATTTTTTTGGTTTTCAGATATCTGTTCTAAGTACTTATGGTGAAATGTAACATTTACAGCAAGGAGAAATTAGAACATGTAGTACACCTACATTAGGAGACTTGTGTCTTGCATATTTCCAAAACTTGTTCTGTCGTAGTACATTTAGATAAAGCTCTTCCATGTCTGCATTCTCCTTGTCTGATGATGTCACATGTACGAGGTGACCAAGAACCAAGATGGAGGATGAGAGCACTCGGTTATACTTGGCCTCTCTCTCCTCTTCAGAAACAAATCTAGTTGAAAATTATTTTTTATATCGGTAATGATTATCAAATAAGGCTCACTGTAGTTAGGATAACAATGTAAAACAAAATGAAATGAGGGTCACTAAAAGACAATAGGCTAATGTCAGTAATCAACATATATCATAGTTCTGTGACAGTCAGATGAATAATAACCTTAAAGAGGAATATAAAATCCTCATAAAATATGTATCCCATATCAAGCTTCTTGTTGACCAAGTGTGATATTACCAGTCACCATAAACATGACATTAAGAATATTGTTTACAAATGTAAACAAACAATTTAGAATAGCAAAATACAGATATCTGCAGCACACTCTTGATGCTTTCATTGTGTTACATTGCATTATGGTACAGTGTATGTTGCTTTTCATTATTTCTTATAGTTGTTTTAATAATTCAGTTTGTGAACTACATTAAGCCTGGTAAATCCAGCTCAGCATTCATTTGGCATGTGTCTTAATGAAATTAGACATAAACCAATATTGGTCCGTGGCACTTCATTTGTAGCTGCAGTAACATGCTTGGGAGTAATACATGTACATGCGCATGCATTTTTTAGGCTTAAAGTAATACATGTTTTGTGTTCGTGCTACAGGCATTTGTGGATGTGCATCAATAAAGGGGTGCGTGGAAGTCCTAAGTCTTAAGTGACTTTTGGAAAATTTTGAGGCAGGCAGCATTGAAATACATTGTACCCACAAGCAATTTTCACAATTTGCTCTGCAGTGGTTTTAGTTATTGTCTCAATAGAACTATTAATCACGGGTAGTTCATTTTAGACAATAATGAAGACTCAGCATATTCCAAAAGCCCCTTAGGGGTTTATTCCTCTCACTCTTTCAATTATTCGACAAAATTCATTCACTCACTTTGGATCAGAGAGAGTCGAAGATGTTTGTGTTAATATATTGTCTTGCAAGAACTGTCAGAATATGAAAACATAATTGCAACAATTAGTTGATGGATGAATTGAATTCACACAACTTATTATTTAAGCCACAATATAAATTTAAATTTTACATGTAAATGTAGTTACTAAAGTAAAAAACTAAATGAACTGGCAATCAATTGGCATGCAGTCCAACATTGTCTTTAAGTACTGGAATGGAAAAAGGTCTGATCAGAAGATGTAACCAAATTACCTTATTACCCCCACCGACGCAGCACCACAGTTTCTTTAGAAACTTTCACCCTTTAACCACAAGCTAACTTACCGTAGGCTAACCAGTCTGATAAGAGTGTTAGTTACAGCCATAGGCTACTAGCTAGTGTGCTATGCAAGCCAGTAATCTCTACTATCTATTAGGCTAGTAAGGGAGCCTGGGGAGGGGCAGGTTTAACTACATGTACATGACAGCCATGTACAGACTGTACATGTATTCAGGCTAACCATGTTCTCTTTACCAAGGCTAACCGGTCCGTTATTTAAATACATGCAGCCTAACTGGAATGGCTTGCATGACTATTGGCTTGCATGACTCACTGGCTTGCACATTGTACAGAGTACATTGTATATACAGTATTTAGCTACTGCAATCACACCTCAAACAACTCCTTTCTGCAAAACTTGATGACCCCAGCTTGCTTTTCTTCTGAGAATGCAGCCTGGAATGATTTTCTTCCTGACGATGCAACCACAGCATAGGTATCAAACTGTGCACACAACCAAGGACCAATCACGTAACGTAGGTGTGGTGCAAGGTTACGGCCTACTCTGAGAACCAGTTGTTCCATGGCTTGTTGAGTGGCTTCTCGCACCCTGTGATCAACATCCTGCAAAGAGATTTGTATTTCAGATACATGCAATAATAGAGGTTATCAGCCTAGCCCATGCCAATAAATAATTACCGAGTCAGACCTACAATGTGTGTCATCTGATTCTTACCATAGCCAGTTTGTTGAATAGTCTTGGCCAAAACGGAAGTGCACTTTCCACAGCTTGAACAGTTGAATTTTTACATAAGTCAGTGAACTCTTGTACTGCCTGAAAATAAGTTATACATGTATTCTATCAATAATGAAGTATGAGTCAAATTGATTCATCGTGAAACCTGCCAATGACAGTTTAGAGTGTTTAGTGTATTTGCAATACTTTGTAAATGTAAGTTTTGAAAACTATTACATTTTGACAATTTCTGGTATTTCTGGTGTTAATTATTGGTAGTGCTGAATGATAAAGTGTCAATGTTTGGGTAACTGCTGACAGGAAATAGTACATGTATATACTGAAAATTATTGACACCTGGTCCCTGGAGTGTCTGTAATAAAGAGATTAAATATTTGTATAAATTTGCTTCTTAGGGCACAATTTAGTGTCCATTGTTGTTTTATAGACTGAGGCAAGGTTCCCTAGTAGTGAGACAACTGCATTAGAGAGGTGTCAGTATGGAAAGATTCGACTGAATACATTACAGCTTGATTTTTTTTAAAGACATGACTGATCATTGCAGTCACATGTGCGTACACAACTTCAGTAGTTGTGAAATAAAAGCCTGGAAAAAATCAGGCTTGAATTGGATTCAAGCCCATGACCTCCTTGATACTTCATGGGTTCAAATCCTGTCCAAGCCTGATTTTTTACAGTATAAAATTATGATGATTGTTCAGGTCTTCACAGCTCTCATAGCATTTTGTACAGTGTAAGTGGTTTAAAGAGCTGATAACAAGGGACTGATATAAACCAAAAAACTCTGAAAAGGCAATGAACACTGAAGCTCAAAAAGGTTGTGTGCTTTTGATTGGTAATTAATGTGACCTACATTTTCAAACAGATACACTACACAAGTTAATGATAAATATTAAACTAAAAAATAATTATTAGTTTGGAAATCTGAGGTGTCTTGGGTAGAGGAGAAACTGAGGGTACAATGTACATACATGTACATGTAGAGGCTGGGGTTAAAACTAAATGAAACTCAGTCATGACAGGACAATTGAAATATAACCTTATATGTAGGTCTCCGTGGGTCTAAAAGTAACATAAAGTAACAGAAAACAATTGAAAAAATAATTATTTTACAACAGCACAGATAATTTACTTTCAATTTTGTAACTGCATCCCTCTTCATTAGTTTCCTCATCACCATCCTGAATTCTGGGTCAACACAAGCATCAACATCCTCACTGACACCAGCAGCCATTGGAACATAACCCAGGTTACTTGCTCCTGGAGTTCCCTGCAGTCCTCCAAAACCAACAAAACCCACAGTACCATCCTTGGAAATCAGTGCAGCAGCACGTCCACTGCTGGATGGCTAGTAATAATAACAATATCATTCTGCTTAGCAAGGAGAGAGGCGTGGTGATCTACATGTAACCAGATTGTATACTGGACTCATGATCAAGTGGTCCGGGTTTGAACCCTGGCCATTGTGTTTTGTTCTTGGGCAAGACACTTTACCGTTGCAGTACCCTCTCCACCCATGCCAGGTGTATAAATGGATAATAGGGAATTTCATTATGAAGGATATGATAACCCTGCAATAGATGAACACCTTGTATCTACACTGTAGTATTTTGTAGCAATAAACTGAAAAAATACACCAACTCGATGGGCCCTGGGCTCAAGTCACGCACTATACCCTCTTAGCAAGAGTGTCTAATATTAGTTTTTTTTGTTACATACAGTAGTTGGATGTAATGTTTATCAAATGCTAATAGATAGATTTCTTAGGGCTTGAAAATGTTGGTGCTTTCCCGATGAAACTCTGGCCCCTAGCTGGGTAACCAGCTAGGAGCTAATCGACTTGGGGGCTAGCGAAATGACTGGTATCCACGTACAGGTGTAACAAGGAAACAACAGTTATAGGGAGGTGCGTGAAATCGAGGTTACGACAAATTGGGATTCCAATGTATTATCCTTAGAACGTGCTCTCGCTCCTTACCAGGGAAGGCTGCACTATGTCAGTCAAAGTCGATCATCGATAACGTAGTCGATAAGTCGATATTTGTCAATAATTATCAACAACAATTTTAATTTGTCGATAAAAGTCGATACTCACAAGACTTTCAACTGATTATCGATTTTATCCACAAAAATGAAGACACAAAATTCACATAATTTAAAAGATTTGATCTCCGTTTTTCATACCTTTAGGTTTCCTTTAGTTCTTTGTTTATCTTTTCCTCCCATTATGGCATCTAAACTAATTGAACCATTTAAAAATAAAAAAGCCTAAAATGAGAAATTTTCACACAAAACACAAGTAGCAACTCAAGGAAGCCATGTTGGATTAACTTTAGGCCCAGTCTCCGCGCATGTAAACAATTTTCCCATAATCCATCTCATCTGGCACGCGCTTGCGCATCACACATGTGTTGGTTCGCTCGAATGCCAGAAGGGCATGGAGCTCGTTATAGTACCGTTTTGATTCAGGTTAATTGGGTTTTTCTTCACACTTTCAGTTAAAATAGATTCCAGTAGGAACCATTCTTAACCTACTGAAGGATTGCCCAGTGAAAGGCGGCATTGTTGTCTTGCGCTTAAACAGTAATTCGCCTTCATACCCTCCACAACGAGCCCGGAATATATTGCGGTCCTCTTCGAGATTTTATACGTTCGTTTGGACAACCTGGAGATGTCTCGTTGACGGTGTCCAAAGATGAGGATTTCAATAGTTGGCGTACGAAACTAAAATGTGAACGCCCTAAAGCAGACGTTTTCGGTTTAGGCAAGAATAGTTTTGTTATGGCAAAAAAGTGAACTCGAAGATGTCGCAAATGGCCTCTGCTAGTCCTGGCGGGATTGGCCCCTCTCTTCCAGGTGAGATTATAAATAGAAATTTTTATGTCGTATGGATCGTCTAACAGCTGTTTTATGACGAGTTTTGAATTGATCGAGTTTCCTGTGCCTCTCTTTGATTTTCTAGTGTCATGGGTGATTACATCTGAAGATCGAACCAAACACGAAGCGACTTTCCAGAGTTTGAATCCCTTAAGTGGTTTCTTGACAGGTAAGCTAAAATTTTCTTCAATATGACTTAAATCTAAAATATTTGGTCTTTGTCACAATATGATTAGAGAGTCATTTTAAAGTCGATGTTCATCTCTACGGATCACAGGATTTATGGTTAAATTGATTGTATCTTTTGTGCATGTCAACTTATATATCGTGAGATATTTGCATCCTGTAATATAAACGTGCAGCGTTCAATTCAAATGATATTCAATGAATTTGACTGGGAACAAAAGGAAACAGGAAATCCAATTAACTGTGTTTGAAACAGGACTGGTCAATGTTCCTAACATGCAGTAACATACATGTATTGCTTGAAAATAGTCTTTCGTAGGGAATATACATATGTGCATGGAAAATACAGAAACTAGAATTTAAAATCCTAGTTACATACATATTGAAGAAAAATCTGCTACATATAATGGTGTCAATTTTAAAATATTACATGTATGTTCCTGAACAGTGTGTGTTGTTCTTGCTGATTGTAAAGAAAACAGAAATAATTATAATAAGAAAAATTTTTAAAGTTTAACTGATAGATTGATGTGAGTTTAATTTATTTCCTCAAGGAGAGCAAGCTAAGAAGTACTTCCTAAAATCAAATCTTCCACCAATGGTGTTAGGTCAGATATGGTGAGTGTAAATTTATACAAATGTACTTTACAGTTAAAGACATTTTCACTCCTGTATATACATGTATGTTACAGGTAAAAATGAAATTCAGGTAAAAATTGAATTCCTTTGTCTCTTAACCTTAATTGTTCACTGATTATGAATAATTAGGGTTAGAAGACAAAGGAAATTGAGAATCAAACTAGGTTAAAATTATTTTTACCTGAATTTAATTTTGACTTGTAACATATACATGCAGATTGATTTAATACCCCTTTCATTGTTACTATATTCTTATGTATTTATGTTGTGGTTAAATTCAACATGGATGTGAGGCAATTTCAAGCAGAAACTATAAACTTACCCAACTGAACATTGCATCATATTCATCTAAGTTTATAATTATTATGAATTGCTTGAAAAGAAGAGAATTATTAACAGTACTCATTCTGATCTCAACCAGTAATAACAAAATGTTTAGCTATCTGTAATATCATGCAGCTTTGATTACTTATTAAAAACTTTTCTTGTAGGAATCTTGCAGACCTAGATCGGGATGGTAAGATGACAATGCAGGAATTCACCATTGCTGTTCATCTGATACAAAGCAAGTTAAAAGGAGTTGAATTGCCGACATCACTACCCAACAGTTTGAAAATGACTTCTATGCCAAGCACCTTCCAACTTGGTCATAAAGCCAAACCTGCTACTGACTGGGGAAGGCCAGCAAACCAGGCAGTGTCAAATGGCTTCTCTAAGGTCGGCATGATGACATTGCCGCATAAAACTGTGACATCAGGAATTTCATGGTCTGGAATCAATCAGTCTCCACCTCAAACAAGAGCCTCAGTTTCAACTTCCTCCTCCGTGTTTGGGTCATCATTTGGACCACCAATGCCAGTGAGTGGTCCACAAGCATCATTATCATCGTCATTCAATGTTGGAATAGGCAGTGGTTTAAACACTGCCGCTCCAAGCCCTGCAATTCTCAATGGACCAGGAAATCAAGCTCCAATTGGTTTTGGACCTGCTTCAACTAATTCATTCACTAATTCATTAACAGGTGGTTTTGGTCCAACTGCGGCAGGACCATATGGAACTATCACTCCTACTAATAGACTGAAATATAATCAAATGTTTAAAGCTCATGATTACCAGAAGACAGGTTTTGTATCAGGTAGGCGATTTGCCAAGTTTGGGGTCCAATATTTCCATGCATTTGCAACAAATTTTCATGAAACTTTAATACTTACATGTATTGACATGTACTAAATTTAGCATGGTAAATAATTTATATACAAAGGTAGTTTTTGGTTTCTAGGAAGTGGTCCATTGGACAGGAGTTACCATTTTCTCGTCTTGGCTATGTAGTGAAAAACTCTCAGCATGTCTAAAAAGAGCACCTTAAAGCAATATTTTTGCATTTAGTTATAGCAAAAATTTAGTTCTGCGTGATCAGAAAATTTTTTGGATATTTGTACATGTAAACTGGATATACAAACATTACTCCCAGGTAAATGGAAAGCTCAAACATGATTATTTTACAGGCAGGACTAGCACTACTTGTACTGTAAGCTTCATTATTTTCAGACCAATGTGACCTGTCACCCCAAAACATTCTTTACAGGTATCTGTTGAATGTGTGGAACACATGGCTATCTGATGGGTTATAAACGGGTCATCAGTGTGCTCTTTCCTGAAGCAGAATTGACTGATTATGGTTACTTTGCTGCAGCTACTTGTAAATACACTCTGAAAGGATCTAACCCAGCTATTGGATATTTTATTTGTACATGTATCTTACAGCCTCCCTCTGTCTTATCTGTAGGTGATCAAGCTAGGAGCATGTTGATTCAATCAGGTCTCTCGCAAGGAATCTTAGCTCAAATATGGTTAGTACACTTGTAGTACAAGCATCCACTTAAAAAAGGCACAAGCCATGTTGATGTTCATCCTTTGCAGTTGAAAAGATTAAATCTTTATATTACATGGGTAACCTGTGACACAATCATGACTAAGGAGGGCACTCTAAGTGCTTTGAATTTTCTACTGTAACATGTGCAAGGCATTTGAGGGGAACAGGCTGGGCATGTTTAGGGGAGAAGCTAATGTTCTGCTTTTGGGATTCAGACATCTCACAGTTGTCTGGTTTGCTCTTACCTCTTTGTGAAGGATGCATGTCAGAACATGTGCATTATTGTATTATTGTTAATCATTGTAGTAATGTAAAGTAAACATACATTGTAGATGTTAAAACAGCCTTTTGTTACGTGTAGCTCTGGTTAATAGAATAGACCTACATGTATACATGTGTATCTATAAAGCTATATTGAATAACTTCTTGCTGCTCTTAATGAAGTGCTAATCCTTCAGCCCCCTCCCCCCAACCCACCCAACATTCTTGTGAAGTCCCATGCTGTGCCATTGAACTTTATAGTGCTGGGACAGCACATGTCCACAATGCCTTACATCTCACATACATGTAGCTTGTTTTGCCTCATAATGTATTTTTTCCTTAGTGGCTGTTGTTACATGTAGGTGGTTCCTTGTACATTCTTGCTTTAATATGATGGTAATTCTTCTAGTATATAAACAGCATGGAGTTGGCATATAAAAAGCTTCAATGCACTACCTTTTCTATGTAGGAACCTTTCAGATTTGGACAAAGATGGCCAGCTTAACATTGAAGAATTTGCCCTGGCCATGCACTTTGTTGAGCTAGCAAAGCATGGCCAGTCCTTACCTTCTACAGTACCACCAGAGCTTCTTCCCCCTATGTTCCAGTCTCGGCAATCCAACAATGCATTTGCTCCAGTTCCAGATGGCCGGGAGAGGTCTGACAGTGGACGAGAAAGAAGTGGGAGTGAAAGAGAGAGAAGTGGAAGCGTAGATGGACGATCAAGATCAGGCAGTATAACAAGTGGAAAAGGAGTTTGTTAGTGTCATCATTTTGTTGTACATGCAAATTTAAATTTAGTACCAGAAGGTCATACTTAATATTTACGTGTCAGGATAAAACTGATATGTCGGTGTATTGGAAAGAAATATTTTGTTAGCTTTCTTCTCACAAATATCGATTTTATTAAAACACTGAACTACATGTATAGAGAATGTTTACTTCACTACTGATTCTAATTGCATAAGTTTTCATTGACAGTCACCTTTGAAGACAAAAGGAAAGATAACTTTGAGAAAGGTCGTTTAGAACTCGAACGGAGACGCATGGAGTTACAAGAAAAAATGAAAAAAGAGAGGGACGAGAGGGAGAGGAAAGAAGCTCTAGAAGAAGAAAGAAGACAACGAGCGAAACTTGAAGCTGAACAAAAGCGACAAGCAGAGCTGGAGAAGCAGCGACAACAACAGCTAGAGATGGAGAGGGAACAAGAAGCACTGAGGAAGAAAATGATTCAACAGCGACTTGTAAGACACTGTATATTTTGAATCTTTGCGATTACAATAAAGCTGTACATGTACGTAGCAGTTGTCAAGAGAGGTGGTTGGTATTAATGAGCAGTGTGCTTTTTTCATGTATTTTTCAGGGCCCATTTGTTCAAAGGACAGATACAGTGTAAAACTATCCACTGGTTAAATTTGCTTTACAGTGGATAAATGTTATTCATATTTTGAACAACTGGGCCCAGTGACAAGACAATTGGTACAAATGTATAACAGAACTATCTGAGTTTTTTGTTTGTGTGATTGCTGTTTCTTTTTTTATGTTATTATTTTTGTGCCATAATCAAATTCAGCCTGATGATTAAACTGTCCATGCACCACTCAGAGTATGAAATGTTGATTATGGAATTTATGAAGGCTTGCTGAGCAGTTTTACTTGTAATTAATCTATAGTAAAACTGGAAATACATGTATAAAAGTCTCAATAAATACTCTTTATACTGTACATGTATCTCTAGTCACAGCCTAAACAACAATTTCTGGGACATGTACTATACATTAGGAAAATTATTCATCATTAACATGAGCCTGTGTGAAAGAGCATTGATAAGGTTTAATTAAATGAACCCAGATTATAAGGTGGAGCAATTGCCTTTTTATTGTCATTTTATTTCTCGCACATGTAGGCTGCACAAATTGAAGCAGAGAGACAACGCCAGCTAGAGTGGGAGAAGAGAAAAAAGGAAGAACTATTAAATCACAAAAATATGGAACAAGATATTGTTAACAACCTTAAATCAAGGGTTCAGAAACTTGAAGAAGAGTTACTTAGAGTGGTGAGTATAAAGTTGTGGAAGACTACATGTATTGTTTTACTTTGGTCCTGGCATTTAGTGGTAATGGTTTTTTTCATTCTGTGTGTTGAATGGGAATGTGCTGCCTCACCTGTAGTAATGTACATGTACAATATTGTCCCATGTTCACTAGACAGTGGAGAAACTTACCCATTAGATTTCTAAAAACTTTACTTGTCAGTAATTTTGCAAAAGTATTTACTCTTGTGGTGTGACAATACTGCATGTAGCTACATGTACAAGTAGGCATATTATAACCAACATCCCCTAGTCAAAGGCATACAGTCATTTCAAGGTTATTATAAATGTAGGATCATCACTGGTACCATCCAAGGAGATGCTTACACTGTACCAGTCGAGTGGCCAAGCAGCAATGTTTGTTATTGTTTAGTGATTACTTATTATTTGTTATTCAATGAGATTTACACACTTATTGCAAATACAATTTGATGTTCCTTGCTTGTACAGAACCAAGCTAGAAATGAAGCTCAAGAGACATTAGATAAAGAAAGACAAACTTACATGCAGTGCCAGTCATCATTCAACCTTATAAACCAGAGCCGAGAAATGAGATTAGCAGAAATCAGCAGAGTGCAGTGTGATATCAAGGTGACTACATGTAGATATGTTACTTTACATATACAGTTGAACTCCTATGTAACAGCCACATATTTACCAGCCAGCCCTTATAGGTGGTCAGTAATCAAATTCTTGATGAGGGCTCATGTATTGTTTTTACCTCTATTAAGCAGCCAGCCTCTATCAAGCAGCCACTATTGACTTAAGGGTGGCCATTTGATAAGGGTCTAACTATATTAGCCAATCAGAAGCTGTGTTTACTGTCCTGATAAACTGTGATATCAAGTTGCTAGCCTGAATGGCTACGACATGGTCACTTAAAATAAAAACCATGGCATGACCAAACTCTTCTGATAAGCGTTTGAACTGTGCAGAAAGAGAAGATTATGGTAGGCATAAACTTCAAGGTGAAGTTTCTCCATACTTATCGTAAAGGTACATTGTACATGTTTGAAGAACTTGATTTTGAAAAGTCAAATCCCAATTTTGTTTCTGCAGCAACACAATACCAATGATGTTTATCTGTTTATTTGAAAATCCTGCTAGACTAACATCAAATTTAATATGCTAATCTGAGGAGATTGAGCAGAGAAGGTTGTAAGTTAATTATAAACTGTGAACAGATGTTCAAGTTTATTTTTGCTTGGCACTTTTTCGCACAATTTGTTCTCACCTCTCACATTTTACGTGCAGTCCTTAGCGATATTTTAGACATTCAAAGTTCATAGAGTTCCACCGTAAATCTGGATCCCTGTTCATGACCATCTTCCTTGATATTTCTGACTGTGATTTTCATGAAAGGCAGAAACATCATGCCAACAATTTTGTTGAGCTTTGCTTAGATTGGTAGACATGTATGAATCTCTTCTGTACTTAACAGTACTTTGTTGTTATGATTGGTAGGATTCCCAGCAGAGAATAGTTGTAATGAAGAAAGAGAGTGAGCGACTCTCTCAAGAAGTGAACCAGAGGGATACTAATAAGTTAGGTATGCTTCTGAATCTCATGACACTCTTCAGTAACAACTTATTGGAGTTTTGTTCAAGTGGAAATGTGTTGCGCAATTGTACATGTATACTTACATTGCTACATAACACATATCTTGTACTGGCTTCAAGCATGGAAAATGCACTGAATTTTTGTCATTGTTGCAGAATTTTTCTTGCTTGCTAGCTGAATTTTTGGCATTATTGCAGAATTTTTCTTGCTTGCTATCATACCAAATTACAAATTGTAGTTCTGTTATATTTATGCATTGTCAGTGCCCTACTGCAGTTTATTTGTATTTTATTTTTTATACACTGTAGTCTAGTTGATGTGGTGAAAAACACAACTTCGTGCATTTATTTCAATTAATCAGGAGACACTCATGGCAATATGATGGCCAGTGTTCAGGACTCAAGAGGAAACTTTAGAAGGTTACAAACATTACAAAACAATATGGAGAGAGTTCTAGCTGAAAAGTTCAAGGAGCTGGACACGATGAATACACAGGTCAAGGTGTGTAAACAGAGTTTGATCTTTATTTTCAACTGCATTTGCACCTAACAAGTTGTGGTACGGCATGCATGCATGTACCTTGATGTACAATAAACATTTATTTTATGTCATCTAGTATACATGTACATGAAGATCCAAGTTGTTGCTCTTCTTTTTCTTTTAGCAAGACAAGAGGTTAATCACGGCTAAAAAAAACTTGAATATCAGCTTACACTTCAAACAAGCAGTTCTTGAATTTTGCTTGTCCTGGGCAACTCTCACTTCACTACATGGTGAGGCTTGGCTCTTGCCCATTGAGCAATTAAGTGAGAGCAAAAAGTTACAGTACTTGTTCAGCAGGGAAATCATCTTCTCCCGACAACTGGACTGCACTTTCCAGCTTAATATTTTGCGGTTTACAAAGAATTTGATGATTTTTAATCTAGACACTTTTTTCATACAGGACCTTGCAACTAGTGCTCAGCAATTGACTGGCCAAAATGCCAGATTACAGCAAATTTCAGAGGCAAAGCAGAGAGAATACACAGTTTGGAAGCAGCGAAAAGATGAGGAGGAAAGACAACGGAAAGAATTGGAGGCCAAACGGAAACGAGATGACGATGAAGTTAGGAAACAAAAAGAAAGGGAGTTGGAAGGTGTGTAAATTCAGCTTGTGACCACTCTGGATGTTGCACAGTGTTTTAGAGTCAGACTTTTGTGATAAAGTACTTATATTTCTACAGTAGATGGCAGTCCATACTGTCAGGAAACACTCTGTCTTTTCTCAGTTAATGTAATGTTTGTACTCTGGACATCATTTTATCTTTTAATGTACCTACAGTACCACTCAAAAGTAAGTTACATTGTACCACTCTCTCGCGACTCTCGTCCAGCGAGAGCCTTAAATACTGTAAGTACAGCTGCTTGAACTTCTTGAAAGATTTTTATAGCCTGTAATGTAATAAGATTTAATAAGATTTGTATTCAAATATTAATAAATCAATGATTCAAGTTTTTGTAGTACATTATTTTATCACCAAGAACCTACAGTGGAATCCTGATTTTAACCCTCAATTTTATGAACCCCCTGACAACTCCAACCAAAAGGTGTCAACATTCCTTCAGTCAAATACTGTAATTTTACCCTGATTTCTTGAACAACCCAATCTTTGAAAACAATTTCATTGCCCCTGGAGATTTGAAAATTTGGGATTCCATTGTAATTAACATCTCATCCATGATGTCCCCCCCAGCTATGCGTCAAGAGCAGGAAAAACAGAGAAAAGAACAAGAGATGCGCAGACGCCTCAATGAAGCCAAGCAAGCTGAAGAAGCCAGGCGGCAGGAGGAGTTAAAGAAACAGCAGCTCATCACAAAAGACAAGATACTGGTCCAGCAACAGCAGATGCTGGTAACAGGTAGTGCACCAGTTGTACGACATGTCAGTAGTGAACAGACCAGTGTCAGCAGCAGCAGTAGTAGTACATCTGGTGGTGACGTCAAGCAGAAGGTTTTACAGATGCAGCAGATGATAAAGGAGCAAGCCACAGATGTTAAACCACCTTCCTCAAGTATGGTGACTCACATATACATAATATACTAACAAAAAAGTATTGAAATTGATTACTTGTATGCTTCAGATCACAGTTGTGCTTATGTTGGTGCTTGTGCTCAGGTGATAGTGAAATCAATCTTTTAAAACAATTTCATGCATAAACTCAAAATGTACATTTACATTAACTCAGTGGTTATACATGCATGATTGACTCTAACTGACCAATTGTAGCATTTGTCAAAAAAGAGTATTAAATTTTAACATTTTCTAGGTTACATCTACAGTACGACTAGTTTTTGCTGTGACCAGTGCGAGCATTGTTTTGTCACAATAATTACATCTTCCATCTCTGACAGTGTATCTCTCCTTTATAACATTCAGATTTCTTTAAACCAGTCGCAAAGCCAGTGGCAAAGCCAGTTGTGAAGCTGGAATACTACAAAGTGCTGTATGAATTTGATCCTAGAAATCCAGATGAGATGGCAGTTGAAGAAGGAGACATTGTTGTGGTGAGCTTGTTTGTACATGTATTTAGTGTTTTGCAATACAGAGCTACCACATTCTGCATGCCTGCTTTTGTAAGCAGGCTCGCTCTGCGTGGTCAAATGCTACATCAGGCATACACTGTAGATACATGTATCAGTACCAGTAATATATAATGCTGCCGAGGACCTACATGTGTACTATTAATAGTTCATTTATAATCCATTATTAATTACCATACACATGCAGGTTTTTAGCCAGATGGGTGTTCAGTGTCCAGTGGACAGCCTCTTATTAAAGAAAATTTTTCATATGCTGCCTGATAAATTGTTCACTTGAGCAGGCCCTATAGCACATTTTGGATGCCCATTATTTTTTCAAATCTCAGCTTAAAGCATGTAAAAAATACAAGTTATGCTCTTAGGGTGAGGGTTAGGCTGCATGTTTGATATATATGTTATATTTTCTTGAATTACCTATTCTCTCGGTTAATTTGGAGCTCCAACCGTTAACTTTATTTGAATAAGAAATCAAGCCAACTCTGCTTTTGATATCCGTTCAGATTAACACAGATGATAATAAGGCTCCACCTGGTTGGCTTTTGGGTGAATCAAATGGCAAGAAAGGGTTATTTCCAGCAAACTATGTGGAAAAAATTACAGAGGAAGAAGCAAAATCTCAAAAAGACAGCACCTTTGTTTCTCCTCCGGAAAGCAGCTCATCTACAGTAAAGTCTCTTGCAGCAGCACTCAGCATGCAACTTGCTGGTGGTGGTTCAATCAGTCCAACAGTAGCTGTCAGTCAAAATTCTGCTCTACCAAGCACAAATGTTACCAAAGAGGTTAGAGGATTAAATTACATGTAATAGAGATGTACATGTGTAAAAATGATATCAAACTATTGTACATGTACAGTTGTATATTGAAGAAAACGGACAACTATTTTTAAAGGCATGTTTCGGCATGCTTATGCCATCTTCAGTTTAATAGTGAATAACAAGTATGTGATACAGTTATATAATACAAAATATGAATAAATTATTTACAATATGACGTGATGCGTTACAATACAGTGAACCGG
>OMLO01000559.1_pt1 | contig 24824 bp, 10 predicted proteins | sample 1674811 | NCBI WGS metagenome assembly OMLO01 (sample SAMN06265003, study PRJEB25207) | coral metagenome | isolation source: Coral host | place: Mexico:La Bocana,Puerto Morelos, Mexico | collected 2008-11-13
TAATGCGAATGAATCAGTGCGAAGTTTCTGACAAGCTATGAGTCACGTTTATTTTGCGTGTTTTTGAAGACACGTGGTACCACAACGATTTTGTAAGTTTTTGGCCGGTTGAAAATATTTTTCAAGAAAAAAATCGCACCACGTTTCTAGGCCTACCATAGGCTATCTCTGGGCGAAATATAAAGATTTTTGATTTTTCATCATGTGCCACTACTCGCTCGGTCTTAGTGGACATTCGCTCTTAAACTCTAACTTGCATGGAATCTCCATTCCTCCGCACAACTGCTTACAATGTGGTCTGCGACTGATCACTTCAACACTGATTTCGCCACTACGTGCAAGAAAATACCACGCTATTCGGGAGAAGTCACGGGGCAAATGGCCGACCGTTTCATTGCCCAGAACTACTTTCACGGCGTCCTTGTCCATAGCCAGGGTTGTCAAATTCTCGTTTAGCAGCAAGTTGACGGCTTCGCCTTGACATGCTATCCACGTACAGCTGATGCGAAAGCAAACGTTTCTATGTCGCGTGGTTACCAAGTTATAGTTTTTCATCGTTCTCCTGCGCTTTATTTTCGTTCAAATTCCATCGTTTTCATTTCGATTGTGGGCTTTGGCAATAAAGACAACTGGTTTCAGTCACGGGGAATAGGGAAATCCGTTAAAGAGACGCTTTTAAAAAGTACTTTGAGAGTTGATTAACTTATAAATGTTTCTGCAAATACGACCAGCTGTATTTTACAAGAGTGCTTTGTTTGAGTTTTTCTTTTTCCAAACTCATGCCGGAAAGTTGGGGGTGCGGCTTATAGACTAGTCTTTAATGTAGAATTCGAACACTCATGAATCAACAATGGGAGCCCAGTTTATTTTAGACAGCTGTGGTAAAGATTTTTTTCACCGCCCAGTTTATTTTAGACAACTCTGGTAACGATTTTTGTCACTGCCCAGTTTATTTTAGACAAATCTGGTAACGATTCTTTTTTTCACCACCTTCGAACGCTTTTCAACTCATAGGGTAAAAAAATTCTTCAAAATATTTAATGCCAAGATTATTTCGGAAATATATCTCTCGTATCAAGAAATTTCGCTCTGACGATGCAATCGTAGCATAATCTCGTTTAAAGATGTTTTAAATAAATATATTAATGGCCGGATGAATTGTGTCAGGTGTTGTAAGAAATCTAAGATAACGAGAATATCATTATAAACAAGGATTTATATAATGCTAGTGAGTGACCACCAAGGCCCCTTCCAAACTACGTCGGAGATATTTGTGAAAACAGAGGTTTCAACCTGAAAACTCATCAACTGTTTTCCGTCCACTCCACGCCGAAGAAACATGAAACCGCAACAATAGCCGGTCATCTTGGATTTGTGAAAACTCGGTCAGGGAAATCAAATGATTTCCGTGACGCCATCGCTTTCTAGAAGCTCCGTTTCAAAATGTTTTCTGTCGACGTGAAAACGCAAAGCCGTCGTTTTCAAATTCCTCCGGTTTGAAGAGCGCTTTCAAAAAGCTCTGTTTTTTTCTGTTTTTAAATTTATCCGGCGCAGAATGGACGCTACGTTACTCAGCATAAAATGTAATGTAAAAATATTTCGAGCTTTGAGGTTATTCCAGCAAGACCTCAAATCAGTTAGACTCTTTTCACCTGTATAAACACTGAATCGACTGGTGATTTAATCCGTTATTAGAGTTGATCACACCTGCAGCGCTGTTTCTTTGCGGAATTGAAAGGGAAATTAAGATTTTTATATCTCGAAAGACTCACAGTGTTTGTGCTTGATATCTGATAGCTATCAAGCTATTCGGCCATTATGAAGTATCAGCGAACTGGAAGGAATTTTGTAAGCATTAAATCAGAAAGTTGCCTTTACATACATATTTTTGCAAAGCCAGAAGACCATTTGGCATGAACAAAAGCTCTTAAAATGCTGCGCTATTTTTATAACCATTGAAATGGCACAAACGACTGGGCTAACGACACTGAAGCTAAATCTTCCATGTTTTTTGTCATTTCGCGGATATGAGCATCTCAGTATTTGTGGTCGCTACAATTAAGCAACAAAGACGAACCCAGCTGCACGAAAATTTCTTAAACCTAGTCAATGTTCTCGCCATCTTATAATCTGATGCTCTCATTTATTACCTATAAAACTGTTTATCTTCTCCTAGCTCTCTGACTTATATACGGATGCATAATGGTACAACTTGTGCTTCTGACTTACGTTTAATGGTCCAGATGACGGAAAAGCGAAAAATTCACCGAACTTCTAACCAAGTCACAGACCAATCAGTCTGGCCCACTGATTCCATACAAATTATAAAACTCACCTAGAACAGCAACTTTTTCTCATCGAAATGCAGGAAAATAACGCACATTATGCGATAAGTTAATTCATATGTAAGATTTTCTAATAGCCGTCGAAGAAGTGTAAGTCCTTCCGTTTAACGGAAAAGAAAAAAAAATGTTTTTTTAACATCTAAAATACTGTCGGCTCTCATTCGATTTAAAATCAACGTACTCGAAAAATCATCTCACATAAAAAAAAATGAAGAGTTTTATTTTAAAATTTTGCATAGTTGATTTCGTGTACTTCTGATCTCCTGGGAACCATTATTCCCAGACAGGAAATCGACGAGGCGAAATTCCAAACAAAATAGGAGAAGGGATAAAACTACTGAATGGCTCATTTAAGTGTTTGCGACAATGTTCACAATACCCGCGATTAATAAATGCAAATTGAGTTTATTATACAGTTGCGTCAGAATAAGTCTCTCGTAAATCAATTTGCACAAGCGAAACGTCGCGAACGTGGTAACAAGTTGAGAGGCCGGAGAAACAACCACAGAACATTTATTTTCCTTCAACCGACTATATTGATTTTTCTATGCCTAGTGGAGCCTTAAATTCATCTTTTTTTTCATCAAAGGACACCTGGTAAGGCAAATTCTTTTTTGTTATTATTTATTTTTTTTACATACGATCGTTCCGTCTCCTCACAAACTTCGTTCTAGCTTAACTTTACAAATTCCAAGATTTTCTTACAAGGAAAATACAGTATGAGCATCATGAACTTAAAAGCTATTATGACAAACTTAAAAGAAAAACCAGGGATGTTCGTTGCAAAATATTATTCACTACAGATTACGGCTTCTAACGCTTAACCTGCAGACAAGGAACCTCTTAATTAATTTTACCAATTGTACCACGTTAAAAATGAAGAAAGACCTACCGCAAGTAAGAAAGACCTACCGCAAGTAAGAGCTTATGAAAGACGAAGTTTGTTCAGCTATCGACAGTGACCTTTTCTGTGTTTGACTCTTATAGCTATCATTTTTGCGTCAAAGAGTCGGCTGAAGAATCTCAGCGAACATAATCACCTACACCTCTTTATGCGGCCCAACAAGGGGGTATACCGTCCGTAAAAAGTCCACCATTGGGATATTACATGCAGCTGATATTGCACGTGCGGTTTAAACACATTTTTGTTACCTTGGATTATAAATACCAGAAAACTGAATTTTGTTTATCAATGTTTTTGTTCACTTTGTTGCATCCTGCTCTGCGTTAAAGAACTCACTATTATGACAATTAACCTAAGCCAAAAGAGTCTCGTAAATGGTATTTTGCAAATTTTGTTTTGTCGTAGCAACAAAATTTCACCGATGACGGGCCCTTAAGCTTTAATACTTTCACGAATGTAATAGACTGTATTTTAAGCTTTGAAAATTTGATTCTGTCCTAACGTCAGGGAACTTTCATTATTGATCAAAAAAAACTGATCGATGAATCGCTAGGTAAAGCTCGGTTGTTAATTATATCATGTAAATGTCCGGCCTTTGCTTCAAAGCGATGCGAACGGTCGAACAAGCGTTTTTTATTCGCTCTTAGCGTAGTTTGACACTGCCTTATCGTTCGCCAACTCTTCTGCGATGATATGAAATAAGTCGCATTATTTACTTAACAAAAAGTCCGCATGAAATGTTAATTTCGCTTTGGAAACAAGCAAGAGATATTTTAATTTTATATCTCGTAAATTATAACAAACAACTTTCTATAGGTACATTTTTCGCAATACGACAACTATAATAAAAAACGTTAAATTTAATTTGTGCATAAAATCACCAAATTTGAATATAACAAATAGTTGAAGCGAAGATAAGAACACCGGAATCTCTACTTTTCAGCATATTCAAAATTAACATCTTTACGGCATTTCAAAGCTATAAGGCTTTTAAAAACCAAAACACGGCTTATCTGTTGCTATTCTTACACTCAACGGCGTTCTTTAGTTATTAAGTGCGGTTACAAAGAAACTTGCAGGTAAAATATGCCATTCGCCAGTCGATTCATTTTATTTTCTCTTTGCGTGCTACAAGTAATGTACGAATTGTCCATCAAAATACAGAGGCAATGTTGTCGGTAATGTAATTTCCTTTCCTGAAGACAATTATAAATGAAAATGTAGCGAAGGAAAGGTAAACAATTATTACAGAAGTCGTTAATTCGTGTCTGAATTTCGCCGGTATATTATCATTTCAGCTCGGTCTCGCGGTGCATGTCCAACCGAAATAATTGGGTGTAATTCACAGTAATTGAACGCTTAGTCCTTCCAGTTTAATTCACGGGTCAAACAGTAACTGTCACTTTTATTTCTGGTTAATACGCACTTTTCGGAAGTAACAAGGTCTCTAGAAACTTCAGGCAGACCTCATTAACAGAAACAGTGTGTATGTACTTTGCGCTTTGACACTACCATAGAAAAAAAAATTAATAATATAGGGTAAACACTTTTTTATTATGAACCTTATTTAATACTACAAGTATTGAAAGTGAATTTTTACGATAACGAAGCATCTTGAACAGTTTTTAGAGAAACACGCAAAATTACCTCCTCGGGATCGTCCGCAAAGTGAATGAAATTAATATTCAAGCACCCATTTCATATGTCAATTTAATTTCTTAGCCAAAAATCTCCAAAGCTCAGGCCAATTCATTAAGAGATTCGCTCAAAGAAAACGTCACACACAATGTAGAGGAAACAGAGTGACAGCCTTTGAAAGCTAAAAGAAAATCAACCACGTCAATAGCGAGACAAATAGCAAGTCTTTGAACCAATCAGTTACAGAGCTTATTACATCACCATCCTGAACATACTGAAGATTAATATCTTTTCGACCTCGTTTTAATTCATTCAGAGAAATAAAAGCTTTATACTTTTACCAGATATTTTAGTGATCAATATTATTCTCTTATGTAGTGTTCCGGCCTTAATTGTGAATTCTGAGCAAAACTTGATCTTTATCAGCGAATCAAGTCATTCAACCTATTGTTCAAGTTACTCTGATATTGCTTTTATCTGTCTCGAAGTAGTAACTATACATGTATGTTATCACGGAGAAGTTCGCTTTGCTATAGTTTTTACGCCATACGTTTATGATATTGCAATCAATTCTTTAGTGTCATTGTCTGGAGTCTGAAATGTGTGAGCATATTTCCTAACACAGGGATAGTTGAAAATACGACGCGTAGCGGAGTGCTTTGCATGAACTTCGACGTGTTGAAATATGTGGTGAATAACAGTCTCTCGTTTTTGGTATACATCTTCTGAATCGAAATTTCACTACAAAACTAAACAGAAAAGGGAGAAAAAAATATTGAAGATACATATGCTAATGAAGAACAGATAACCAAAGATCGTCAAAGCAAAACTGTTACAAATGGTATGGTGAGTGACGCGCCAATATTCTAACAACTTACTTAAAAAAAGAACAAAAAAACAGAAACATGCAAGCTTGTGTAGGAAACCAATTTTTGCAGTCAGTTAAAATCTGGAATTTTTGAAACATGGAAACAAAACCGTTGAACAAATAAATCTGAAGTCTGGGGCGGATCAAGGGGGATACAGTGGGGGGGAGGCCGGGTTGAGTCGAACCCGTGAAATTAAAAAAAAATTGCTAAGTAACACACTGACTCAGAACGCCAGAAAATTCATTTTCGAGGACCTCCATTTTAGCAATTTTCCGGGGAAGGATGACCTTGAACCCTCCTACAAAGGACCCTCCTTCAGCAGTCCGTATCTCGAACCCACTTCTCGAAAATTAAATCCTCTTCCCGCTCCAGGAAGTATACATTATCACTCGTCGTTTATGTTAGCCTTCCAGATTAACCTCAGCGGGCAGTGAGGTCGACCGCTGTGAATATGTTGGGCTTCATTTTACACCTTTGGTATAATATGGTATTTTCCTTTATTCTTGTGTATGTTAATATATTATAATCATGGCATATGAAACAAAACAATGTCAAATTATGCAAAAGGTACAACTGAACCACAAGAAAAACTCAAGCATTAATAGCAGCCCCGAGAAAACGCAGACAGATACCCTTCTATTCTCTTTAGACGCTTTGTAAAAGACAGCTTTAGTCTGTCCTCACGTAAGGCTCAATGACAGTGGATTTTGAAGAGGTTTTATTCAGTGCCATAGGCTTTGAGAAGCATTCAATGTGCAGTTCAGTTGCTGAAGGTAAATGAAGCACCTTACGAATTTGTAAAGCTAACGTTAATTCACCAATAATTAATTAGAGATAATTCAAGAAACCCACTGAATTCAAGGCCTTGAAAAATGCCAGTATAACGCTAAAAGAAAATAATGCTGGGTGACAAAAGTTCAATGGGTTTTTTCTTCAGTAATATATGCTCTCAGACTGAGCAGTTTTCAGCTGTTCTTCCAATTTCTATCATAGCAGCAATTTTGAATCACCTTTCTTATGATTGTAAAGGTGATCATGTGACGTCAACGATACATGCATTTCACACGAAAGTCCATTTGCTTGTTATCGCTTTGGCTGTTTTCAGACATCAGCAAAAGTGTTCCGGTCGCCAGAACACTTCGGGGCGAAGGTCAATCGCTAAACGTTGTCATGGTAACAAGGCTTAGAACTTCGAGCATTTAAAGAGCAGCTTGTTGAAACCGAGTCGTCTTGTTCTCTCATATACTAAGTGGCTATGTTCGGACTATATCTTATATTTAACGGACAGACAATCGTGTCTGCTTACATAACGTATTTTTAAATAACTGTACTAAAATCTGTACATTATTTATTTAACCGTTTATTTTTTAAGTTCCTTCTTATCATCTCCTTGCCCGAGGGAAATAGCTCGGAAAATTTGACATCATTCTCATTTCTTGATGAAATTGCAAAATCGGGTAGATTAAAATGTGTTAATTAAACTGCAGACTTGTGTTGAAGTCGTAATGCGATTTATGTGCACCGATAAGCACAACATTACTAAATCTATCAACACTTAATTATTTTTTGCTGTGCGTTTTAGATTTTTGGCTTTAATGGCTGAAATAAATTCGCGTTAAAGTTGACGCTAAACAAATGACAACCACGTACTTTATTTACAAATTCTTCAAGTGTCCTCTGGCGTAGCCAATCAAAACGTCGAACACAGAAACCGGCAATTATGTGAAGGAACAGCTTGTGAAGTGGAAACGGTTGTTTGCAATTCAAAAATAACCTTTGGCGGGAGTAAAAGGCTTTATTCGGGAAGTCATTTCTGGATTCTAAATTTGCATGAGAATTGCAAAATAATGCGTAGGAGAAGGGTGTAAGCAAAACTCCCACAACGCCTCTATACTGGCATGCGCAGCAGCATTTAGAACGAGACCGGAACACTCTGAATTCGCTGTTACTGGATTCACTCTGTTACCCTGGCAAGCGCAAACGCAATTTTCTTGTAATCTTCTTTCAAGCCGGATGAGACTTGATATCTGGTATATTGATTGGCACCAGGAAGGCGCAAGGAATTACTAAGAAAGGTGAATACACGATAATTTGTACTGAGAGATTTTATCCTATTAAATGTCGCATAGTTTATCGGTTCAAGAAAGCTGCTGTACTTACTTAACTCAGTTGAAAAGAGCCTTTTCGCAAATAACCTTGAAGAGACCACACAATTTCCTCTCAATTTTCATTCATGTTCTGTGAGATTTTATTCCACGCGTAACGTCAATTGATAAGTCGACAAACTGAAGTATAACAGATTTTACCCTTAGTGAGACATATTCATAACAGTAATGCTTGGTTTTCCTCTACTTCGCTATTTAGACGAGCAGGTAAAAAGTAGCCCAGGGTTTTGTGCATGCAGTTGTGAGACAACCAAATAATTGCAATTTACAAGGACTAATATATGCTATAGAAGTTCCTTTTTTTCTTCTCTATGCAAATTTAGATAAAACTAATGGAGTGGGGCTTAACTAAGTTTGTAAACAATGAATTTAAAAACCTTGATAGATACCTATTTCCAAGTAAGGGTCACACATATACACGCCATAACATATAAACAAGAGCTTACGTACGAGAGGATTTGTGCTTCATTGCTGAGGGTATTATATGCTCGCATTTCGAGGTTAATTGCTATTTTCTCTAGCGTGTATACGATAGATTTCTTATTTGCTGCCATGTTGATAATCTTTAAAGAACCGTACTTCCCAGCTGCTCTCAAAGCAATTAAAACAAAACAAAGTGTAATTTAAATGTATGTCATTTTTAGTGTTTATTTGTAAATGCCCAAATACTCTACTGATGTTGTACTGTTTGAGAAAACATGTCAATTGAGTCAAAACAATGGATCGGAATAAGAAGATATGAAGGCGTTTAAAACTTCCTTATGTAAACATAATCCGACAATGTCCCTAGTCTATTTTGAAAGTGCATGAAATGTGTCAATGATTTATGGGAAAAAAGCTTTGATGAACTCTTATTTAATCACATAAAGTAATCTTTTCAGATTTTCTCAATTTTCTCCAAACTTTCAATTGAATTCGAATCAAACAAGAACCGTCGTCGGTTCTAGTGTTATTTCTATGTTACATTTCCATATCAGTTTTGGCCTGTCCGTTTGCCGAGTATAAAAAACATGATTTTGAGCAATTAATTTTCCGCTTTTCATATCAATCTTCGCTGTTCTGTTAATCTTGCTAGAAGGGTGACTCAACCCAGGTTTCTGCTTTGACCCATTTGCCCGAAAAAAGAATAAATATCTGGAATTTAACGCAGACTATATGACGCCGGCAAGTAAACGTCCTGAAGCGGAGAGGGCGCATTGTAAATTATGGTACATTACGCTCTCTTTCGTAATATTCGAGAGTATGCATTGCGTTCACAAAAAACAAATTAATTTCGTTTCATATGCGATGAATGGAGAGTAATAAGAGTTTCCGCTGCAATTGTCCCGTGACATTTTGAAAAACTGAGTTTATATCTTCAGGTTTGATTTCGGTCCCAGTCCCCTACTCGTGCATTTTAGGTTTCTGTCCATTCAAAGGAAGCGAAACTTTACCGGTTAATGACGCTAGCATGATGACTTTAACAATTAGAAAGAAGCAAGGTAGCCGTTTCTATAATCAGTTTAATATCCCCCAATATAGGTTGAAGACGATGTTATTCAACTTGATAGATGAGTTAATAAAAAAAAACATGATAGCTTATTACCTACATTGCTTTCCTACGCACTTTACAGTTGTTGAATCCTAGAAAAATCTTTAATTTATCCTAAATCAATCCTAGAAGTTGGCGCCCTCTACAAAACTGCAACGTAGACAAGCCAAGAAACTCTCGCATGCCCAACTTTTGTCCGTACTCCGGGATTTTTCAAAATATTCTATGAATGGTAGGCAGACAGATATACTTGGGAAATCAATTCAAATCACTTGTTCTACCGTTGCCGTTTATAGCTAATACTAAAACACTTCAGTTCAAGTTAATCCATTGGCGAACTGCAATAAATGTTGAAAAATGATTGTGTGGTAGTTGCAACTAAATGTAGAATTACAGTTACTAAATTACGACAATTCAGTCTTTGTGAAATAGAACAACTGAACCTCGTGACAGCAACTACAAATATTTTTTAGATATAATTATTCAAAGCAATTTTTACTTTTTCATTAGCCTGTTCAAACTTAGGTTGTCAACTCGTGAAGAAAAAAGCGAAAGTTCTTTATCTCAGTTTCCAAATCTCGTATTAAGTTACCGTTGTCTTCTCGCAATCCTCAGAATCTGAATTCTGCAGCAAGCTCCAATATATCTTATTTAAACAACGAATTTGACAATCTGACAAACCTCATGTAAAATGTTTTTAAAAAAAATGTGTGTTAATAACGAATTAGATCTTCGCTGTCGTTAGCCACTATCATACCCTAATGACTTCATAAGTTGGTCACGTGCTTTGCTACAGTAATGGATCATTTTAAAAATAGCGTCGGCTTTCCTATGATCTTGTTCTCACTGGGGATTCTGTGACGAAATCTTCCTCAAAATAGAGTTAATGTTCTTCTTTAATGCTCACACAGTGGAGTAACAAGCGGCCCCAAAGAAGAACATTGCACCAAAATTGAGCACAAAGCAATTGTCATCACTGTGTGAAGACGTTATTCTATAGAATGGTTTTGAAATAATAAAAATTAATACTGAAGAGAAAGAAAGACCGTAATGATAAGATTAGAATCTTTTGCAGCCATTCTTCGGCATACACAGGTAAAACAGTGTCATGTACCTACCAGAGTTTAACTCGACGCCAGCATTTTGGAAATTACGCAACAGCAGGACAAGATGACATTTGATCATAAATTCATAATAAAAACTATTAAACCAAAACGAAAGTTTACTTAAATAACCTTCATATCAACGCGAAAAGCTTTATGAGAAATCCAGTAGTTGTCTACCTGACAGGAAAGCAACAACAACTTGACAGCTCCGTGCAATATAATACCCTTTTTCGGGTATTAAAATTACGGTATTAAGAATTATGCGCCAATGTATTGAAAACGTTCTTGGTTATCAATCTTGCTCTGATGGGCTTAAACTAGAAAATGTAATTAAGGAAAGCAGTGTCAAACATATTGAACGTATAATTTATTCAACTGTGTTAATGATAGTCTGCCAAAGATGTAATTAGCCACAAACGTTTTCCTTGTTTGCTTGTCTTAGACTCTGATTGGGTATCACAGTGAAGTGACATTTCTGCGCTAGTTTAGCAATAAAACCTCACTCTCGATAAAACACAAACGCGATAATGTCCTTCATTACGTTCACCTTTTATTACAAGCAACCCCTCTTCTCAAAATGGAATAAAAAAACACAAAAGAAACACTCGGCATGAATATTGCATAATGACTTCTTCTTTATGCCTTGTTGGATAATTCATCCCTCACTGTCAGTAACTTAATTTTCTTCGGGAAACTAAACATCCGTTTTAAAACTTACAAACGTATTTAAGTAAAATGTGAAGTATTATTTTATTTTACACTTGCCTTAGACAAGTGTTGTTGGCCTCTAAGCAATAAATCTGTTGCCAATGAGCATGCTTTGAGGAAAATCGAACTTTGTTTTCGGATCTATTGAATATGAGTTATTGACAAAGAAACCAAAATGTATTTATCTTTAAAATCAAAATTAATCATGTTATTGTCAAAACATAAAGATATCTTCGAACTGCACTCCTTTTTTTTCAAATGGAAAATTATGTTTGAATTCAAGCGATTTCTTCAGGTTTCTCCACGCACAGCGAAAATGATTTCACCGCCTTAGAAAGGTCACAGAAATAATCTACTTCTTATTCAAAAACTAATGTTTAAAAGTTGTTTCAAAGCAACAAAACAAGAGCATTTTGGGTCTCCTCAAGAGCATTTCTACTTTTCTACAGCATGAAATATCTGTAGCGACGTCGACATCTTTGTTAATCATATACACCAAATATTCAAATCGAGAATAACCGCTAATTTTGAAAATACCTAGCTGGCTCTAAATATTTTGATTACAACAAGGTGTATATGCATCCACGCAGGGTATTCTTTGGTGTGAATTGTTGGGTTTTCAAAGGCGGTGGATAAATTACGGTATAACATCGTTGATATGTTTGAATTATCCATGGAAGGCATCAAGAGTGCGATTCCATGCGCATTTAATCTTTCGCTAGACATCTGACGTCAGAGTAATAGAACACACATTAGTCATGCGTCGTATTTCAAATACGCATTTCTCTTCGTCTATACACACGTCACTGCAGCCTCAATCCACGAAAACGCCTTGAAATTTCCTTTGCTTTTTCTTTTTTTGTAGCCTGCCATCGCTAAGTAGTTCTGTGAAGATGTCCTTGTTTTTGTTGTGTCTTCTAAGCAGCTGTATGCTCACTCTAAGCTTCGCCTCCGCTGCGATGGAAACACAAGGTATGAATTCTTAGCCTGTTGTAAATGCCACTCTCTGATCCGTAAATAGTTAAGTTTATTTGAAATAGGATTTTTGGTGATGTTTATGTTTTAACACATATCATATAGTCTTGGTTTGCAATTATGTTGGCGGATTTCAAGGTGTTTGCTTGAGACTCATCTTACTTAAAATGGTTCACGTCCATTAAATACGATAAGGAGAATTACAGTTTGAATTTTCTCTACATTAGAAGGTCCACATTTCTCGTATCTGCATGACATTTTACTTGTTTAGTTATTTCACAGCAGGCTTATTCGTGCCGTAGCGGTTTTTCTGACAGGTTCGCGAAGCGATTTTAATTCTATTACAATTTCTATTCCTCTGACAAAAAATAATTGAATTTCACACTGCATTTTTTCGGCGATGCCTGAAGCAAGAATTGAGCCTTCTATTCAATCTAGCTGATCGATGTTATGACCCCCCAGTACACAAACATCTTTCAGCTTTAAAACATATGTACTGTGTCCCGCGACTAAAATAATCGGCGAATCGCGTCTTCTTTAAATTTTTTATGATATGAAAACATCTATACAGTTGCTAAGATTCTAATATCTCGCACAAAATGTTATTTAGAGATTTGGCCAGTAATTGAAAAGATATAAATAGTATCGATAGAATATTAAAATTCGCGGTTTTTACTTTAAGAGGGTATGAATCTCACCGCCACAAAAAAGCGCTAGTACTAAGCGGAAAAAAATTATTTTTCGCTTTGCTTCGTGTTTTATTTCATTGAATACTCGACCACCACTGGAGTTTAAAAAATAAAACGGTGAGGTGCATCTATGCTTTAAAAAACAGGACGTCTACAGATACACATTAGTGCTCTAGTTTCGAAATTTATTCCACTCTAAATTAAAGTACGTCATTCCTTTTAAGAGTAAACGAACAGTTGAACTAGTCGCGATGTCTGCAGACATTCGCTGTCATGTTTAAAAGTATAGACCACGCATAAATCAACTGTTATCACGAGATATTACTGATATTTTGCAAAATGAAATAAATCCCGTATTGACTTCTCCCTTGGAGGTATATGAATATAAGCAATTTGCATGAGGACAAGGAAGGAAAATTAAGCCACTTCAGCTCTCAATTCTGGTTGGCCCTCTTGAGATTTCACAAATCTTTACTTTCCGTCTGGTTAATGGTTATCATAAGTCAAAAACTTCAAGAAAATTGTTTCAAATTGTCCTTAAGATGCCAACTTAGAAATTCGAGTCTTTCGCCTTTTCGAAAAGGTGTGTGTTACGTAAATAGAGAAGGTGCCAGAAAACTATATGTTTAACTCTCGTTCAAATGAAATTACATACGATAGCGTTGTGAATTTCGATCAATTTGATTTAACTCTTTAATTCAAGGTAGAGAGGAAACACGCGACATTACTGACCAACCAGTATTTAACTTTGTCTGCGTACTCACGAAGAAAAAAACGAAAACGAATTCAAACGCCTGATGCACTTGAAGACCTGCCATTGACAATACGTACGTTTTCAGTTTTTATTTCAAACATTTTACTTTTAAGCCAAAATTGATTCTTGTTGTGTAATCTAATAGTCTCTCCATACATTTACATGGCGACGACATAAAAGGCATTTAACAGTCTTCCAATGAAAAAGTCGTTTTAATAGAAGAAATTAACAAATTTACTTTCGAGTTTCATGCGATAGATGATAATTTATTCAAAATACCTGGAGAAGATTTTCTAGGTTTAATGTGTTTCTCTCCGCTTTTCCCAAATACTCATGCATAAAAAAAACAAAACGAGATAAGCGATGTGGTAAATATAGCTAACAAAGCTAAATATACAACTTTAACTAGAACTATTCCGTCGAATAAAGCAGAAAAGATGACAGATAAATCTCGAGTTCATAGCCAAAACAAGGTTAAGCCTGTCGTGATATTCTCTTAGTATTTGCCGGTAAGTCATGTCCGCTTAAAATCAATATAGTGTTGACGTAAGCGACAGTGTCAATTTGCAACCCTTACTTTAGCACAAAAAGGTTAGCTTCGTGTTGTTTTCAAATATTAACAAGAAAATAATTAGTTCGTCAGAGAGCTTCTTTCAGATATTTCTAGAAGGGGCTAATGTCTGCATGCTAGAGTCGCTGATATCAAAACATTGGTTTTTACACTTCGCGATATGTCTATAGAGTCGGTTTAATACAGTAATACAGTATTTAGAATGGAACCTGCTGTGATTCACATTAAAGAGGCATATAGGTGTTTATATTCGTGAAATGATATTCTCAGTCAAAACAAACTTTCAACCACAACATGGCAATGAGAACGGTTCCATCTTTAATTCACAACAGAATGTGCAAATATCTTTTCTTTTTTTTTCATCCTTATTTCAAGTAACTACGAAATGCGCAGAGAATGCAAACTGCTGTTTTTCATGATTACTTTATATCTTTCTTTCTTTGTTCATTTACAGCTTTACATCATAAACTATTGTTTTGTTAAGGAAAAAAAACACAACGAAATCTTGTTGTGCGAACAGCAAACAAAGTATTAATTCACGATCTAGCCTTTTATTTTATTTTATTTTTGGCGATGCAACATTTTTGTCTTCTCGTTTCGCATGCAGCGCTGATGCGTAGATCAAACACTCAGTTTTCTCCCTGTGGAAATCCCATTTAATTCAACAGACCTTTGAAAAAGCCGAACGTACGAGGTTTTCATAAATTTTAAAATGCCAAGGTTAACTACGGAAATAGATTGTTTTCATTTTCTTGGACAGACTAAATTAAACATTTCAGAAAATGAAATGTTTTGCATTAAATTACATTGACGTTCTTCAAGTCACTTTGACAATGTAATATTTTATTTGACTCTGATTACAAGGCTTTCCTAGAACGTAATTATATTACATAATATTGCTTTGTACAAGTTGCCGAGAAAGCATGACACATTTTAAGAGTGGTCACAGTGCTTAGGAAAAAGGATAATGTAGAAACGCCTATTATTAAAGTACCATAAAATGAAAGGGTTTTTCATTTAATGTTTTCAATAACACAGTAACTGATTTATTTGCTTACCAAAATGTTTTTTTTTTATATGTAACTTGTTTGACGTAATGTTTGGCTTATTTTGATATTTTTTGTCTAAGGGCTCGATCCTGCAAATCACTCTTGTCTGCAAACTTCAGTTCGATAAGATATTAGTTTATTTACATGCAATCGAATTGTGTGCAACTGTATAAACACAGAAATCTACTAGCTAGGTCTTCGACGAAAAGGGAACTGACGTCAAGGAAGTAATTTAGTTTTTAACGTTAAATATTTAGATCGATTTTTTTACTGCTGTTCGCCCTTCAATATTAAAACTTGTACTGACTGTAGAAAAAAGAAATTAAGGAATTTATTTGATAAAATGATACTATGACATATGATTGAATTAGACACCAAAACTTCGACTACAACACAGCCATAAAACAAAACTCTTAAATTATTCCATTGTCAAAAGATTGACAAATTAAGTAAAAATAACATGAATTACGATTGTTTGGGTTTTCATAAATGTGATGAAATTTAAAAAAATGTTTTATCTGAAAGTCAAAATTTGTAACAACTTTCGATTACAAGGTGTTAAAAAGGAAGATTTTTAAGAACAATCTTGGTTGAAATGAATCTTAGTATTTATCTATCAGTGATCTATCACGAATGCTGTTCTCTTATTGGCTAAAGTAAGCACTACAGTATTCTGTTTTATATAACTGACCCATGTTATTCTCGCATTTTGATTGATGGCGCACGATTGACGTCATCATTACAAAGTTTTTCCTTGTGCATTTTAAAATGGTGGAAAGTTTTGAGAATTAAGATAATATTTTACGTGATTGAGCAAAGATAAGGAACAAAAACATCTTGTCGAAGCATTGAACAGGTACGGAAGGCAGGAAGAACAAAGAAAAGCCGATTCTTCTTTAGAAAATGACTCAGAAAAAAATACTCGAGCCTTCTCGATCGGCAGTTGAGCGAGACTACACGAAATACAAAATTGGTCTTGCTTAGTCTCGAATTTGACAAATCTAATAAACAAAATGTTTGTTACATTAATTTATTTTAAAAATTCAACTTTTCTCCGTCCCAAAATAATTGTTGGCACAGATTGATGTCAGGAATGAAACATCAAATCATCACGTCAGTGTTAAAATCAGTTAAAATAAACACGTAACCTATAAGGTGCTATAAGGTGTCTCCGATACTATGTCAAACTGATTTGAGAATCAACAACCACAAGGGACGCAAATTTCCACCGTCGCCAACGCTCCTTTCATTCAAAAACTCGAATCAAATGGCCTCCAGTGTTGACCGCAACCGCAAGTTCAACTCCAGCAATGTTCAAGGGAACATCCAAGCTTTTCGGCTCACAAGGCTGCTTTAATGAAAAAAACTGGCTTCATTTTCCAGCATTTTCTATAAGATTTGTAGATTTCGCAGTTCAATTCTGCTTTCGCTGTAAGTTTTCATTCCTGCAGAAGCCATTTGAATCACGTTCGACAGTGGCGTGATTTTTCTGGACCAATCACAATTAGTATATACCACACAAGTGAATAGAGCTTTTCGCGCACGCTGATTGAGTAGCTCAGAGGAGATTAGCCAAGTACCTATTCATGCACCTCCGAGCAGCCGAAACAAAATGGCTTCCCGTTTCAAATAAACTTACTCTTAAACAAGTAAAGTTACTCTTTGGTCCGCTAGCTATTCATAGTCGGTTAAAGTGGTGGATATTTACCTCCACTTCGGTGAATAATTGTTAATTACTTGCCACGCATGGTAACCAATGAGATTGCTTCATTTTGTATAGACAACAGATTACGTCAAATGGCTTTTTTCGTGTTCGCCAAAGTGGGAAAAGGCCGGCTTTCGAGTAACCGAGAAATATTTTGAAATAAAAAAAGCTGTAGTAGTTTGTTTCTTTATTATATAAAACAAATAGATTCCATGTTGTCGTGCGTCTGTTCAGTTATAGATCACAGAGGACGCCAAAATGTTCTAAGAGCATCAGTGACACACACGGCTATCGCCTCGTGTACCACTTCTTGTTCTTACCACATTTTGACGTTATCTGTGGTATATTACTGAACAGACGCACAGCAACATGGAATGTATTTGTAAGTAGATCGTGAGTAATCTTCACTAAATGGCAGCCGTTTCTTTTTTTTTAAGACTGCGGTGTCTTTGAAGAGGATTTAGATAAATTTTTGAACGACTTTTACTTTTAAATTTATACTAAAACAACTAAGATTATTGGTTTTCGACTTCCATGCGTGCTACTTTACTTTGGTTGCACCCTTGTCAATTATCACACGATAGAAATCGCGAGGTCAGATAATCTAATGTTGTTAAATCTACAAAGATCGCGAGCTCAGATAATCTAATGTTGTTAAATCTACAAAGATCGCGAGCTCAGATAATCTAATGTTGTTAAATCTACAAAGATCGCGAGCTCAGATAATCTAATGTTGTTAAATCTTTACAACACTGCTCTTCATACACAATAGGAAATATTTGCATGAATAAGAAGGCGGAGAGTAATTTAGTTGGCCACCGTGACGTCAGATCTACACTGCAATTTTTTTTGTTTTTGTACCGTGTTTCTATTGAGTTTTAGTATAAATCTACTAGTGTTCTATCACGAATGCCTTCCGCTGATTGACTACGCTTTTCATCATCTATTCTGTGATAGATATTGAGTAGCGTAGCACTTTTTAAATAATTATCTTGTATAACAATTTACAACAGAATGCAACATTAAAAAAAATAAGAAACAAATAAATTACAATCTAAATTACAAATTATTACAATTTGCTACAAATAAGCAAAATGAACGAAAATAAAAAAGGTAGTAGTAATGATAATAATTTTTATTAGGAAAGAATTGCTCACAGAAAAAAAAAACGCTCAAATAAAGTCCATACACACGGGAGGGAGGGTTACATATCTAATTTATACCATACCCGCATGAATGACATTCCAATCATTAGAGAAATGGATCACTGGATAATTCAATTCAAGAGTTTTCATTGGCTTATGTGGCAATCATGGGTTATGAGTCATGGTACCATGCTTTATAAATATGGTAAGCGCAAGTGCGATTTTTGAAGCGTGTTTATTTTTATTTTAGTTTAACTTCTACATTTTGGGGGTGTTTATAATGAATCGATTATTCCACTCATGTTTGTTGGCCATGGATATGAGATGATTAAAGCCAACTTGCTGCTACATGCCTCGTTGGTTATCTATCATCTCATGTCAAACGCGCACTCGTGGAATAACTGCTTAAACATATTAAATATACATTTTTGCGTTCCACAGAACTACTTGAAAATACGACCGACGACCAGAGATTACTGAAATACCTTTTGCAAGATTACAAGAATCGTAGACTTGTCCGGCCTGCGAAGGATCGTTCTAAGGCTGTTGTCATCGGGTTTAGTGCCGAGTTAATTGGCGTCGCTAAAGTGGTAAGAAAGAAATTAAAAATGATACGACTTTGGACTATGCGAGACTTTGAGATGTACAACATTACCTTCAAATCGTGAATAACCCTAAAAAAAGGCCACTTCAGTACTATAAGGAATAAAACCGATTAGATGACTTGGGCTGTGTTCAGACTTGATACTTGAGCACAGGTACCTGGGTATCGGCACAGAAAAAGAAAGAAAAATAATCAATTTTTTTACAGCAGATTAAGTCTCATTTAGACGCAATCAATCAATAAATCTCTATTTGTACTCACTCTTGCTAAAGAAAAAAAGTTACAATTTCAATGAAAATATTAAAAGTTAAAATTAGAGTGCTGGGTGCCTGGAATAACCATAGTGGCTAGCGGAGCGAGGCAAGCAAAAACTTTCCTTTTTCGTAATGTAACTCTTATTGCATTGAATTCTGTGAATTTGGCAGGACGAAAAGGAGCAGATAATCAAGACTCACTTCTGGGTTCGTCTGGTGAGGTTACACCTTCTCTTGTCTATAAATCATTAATGAATAAATATTTTAATAAAAACATAGTCCCTAAGCTTTTGTTTGTCTAAATATTGTCGAGAATATTCACAAGCAACTTTTCATAGGGGCATTTTACAAACTACAATAAGGATTTTGTACGCCCTCCTAAGTTTGCTTGTGGAAATTGCCAAGACATAGTTAAGTTTTAAAACTCGATTATTGAGTCCACTCCATGGCGTTCAGTTAGTTTGGGTGCGCACGTAGGCGGCCTGTATAAGTGGGCCGGAAGGACGTTTTTGGTTAGTTTGCCCATATGCGTTCTCTCTCTCTCGTCGCACTTCCACTATTTTTTCCTCGTTGTTTTCCGTGCTGGGCCCAACTAAACGGACACCTGGAAGCGGCTGATGTCGTATACAACGAACTACCCTTTCGTTTTTTTCTATTATTATCCGTACCATGCATAATGGCAAACCAATAAACTTTCGATTTTATTATCCAATCAGAAACTCGCGAAAGTACTCTCAAGCACTCCGAAAATTTCCATGACAAGTCGGTTGGGAAACAGTAAAACGGACTGATTTTTTCGTGTGAACTACTGTGTTGTCATATAAGGCTTTCCTTTTAATCATGGTTCTTTTGTATCTTGATCCTCCACAGGACTGGAACAATCCCTACATGACATGGAAACCAAGCGATTATGGCGGTGCCAGGGAGATTAATATTCCTCCTGACATGATTTGGGTACCTGACGTCATTCTGTACAACAAGTAAGTCTTATTTTATTTTTGCTTATTTGTTTAAAATTTCTTTCTCTGTCTTCCTGTCCGAGTGTCTGTCTGTCTGCCCGTCTTCTTATCTGTCTTACTTTCTATCTGTCTGTCTGCCCATCTGTCGGACTCTCTGCCTGTCTGTCTGTCAGCCTGTCTTCTTATATCTGTCTGTTCGCCTGTCTGTCTTCCTGTCTTCTTGGCTGTCTAACTGCCTGTCTGTCTTACTGCATGTCTGTCTGCCCATCTCTATCTGACACTCTGCCCGCCTGTCTGTCAATCTGTCTTTCTATCTATCTTTCTTTCTGTTGTCCTGTCTATCTGTCAATCTGTCTGTCCGTCGGTCTGACCCCTGTCTGTTTAAATTTGCTGGTTTACCGTCGGTGGGGGTCTATCGCTCCATCAGACAGTCCGTCTCCTCGACTTTCTTTGTAAGCTTGTTTGACAATTCGTACCAAAATTCCTCACACATCAAGAAAATTCAATATTGGGATGAAACATTCTTTTATATCGTTCTTGTGTTGCCCTTTGTTAATAATTCATATAAAATCCAGTCTCTTTTAACACTTACTCTATCGGTGATTCACGGTGATACACTTACAGTATCGGAAGCATGCTGAATTTTCTTTGAGCAATGTATCGATTTATTTAATCGATTTCCTAATTAACAAATGCACTTTCCACTTTAACTTTAGGCCAGTATATCAATTTGAACACTTTCAATTTATCTGCCAAAAAAAACTAACACAGAAGTGAGTGTATGCGAGGTCCGCTGCTCTGGCGGTCAGTGCATCGGAGTTGAGATTGCGAGGTCGAGAACTTAGGCTTGGCGAGAACGTTCTCATAGCCACAACACTTGAAATATTACTAAGTTATATATCAAATACGAAAGAATGCTTTTTACCACATCTAAGAGCCGAGTTGAAAAGACGAACTTCGAGGTGCTTGGAAATGTGTTCAAACACTGTCTTGAGTATTTGATATATCTTTGGCAATCGAAACTAAAGGAGAAAACGCCGGAAAATAAATCGCATATCCAAACATTGTCACGGTCACGATTTCCTCTGTTTAAACTTGGTGAATTATGAGTTTGAGAAGCTAAGATCGGAACGGACCTAACTTTACTTTACACAGTAAACTTTTAAAAAGATCTCCATTGCACCTAATAATTACTCAGAATGAACAGCATGTATAGCATTAACATCCACCTTATTGCACCCACCCAACTATTTCTCAGAACTCCTATCAACCTTAGCTTTTCTCTCCTAGGGATTCTTCTTCTGATTTTCTGCTTCCTCCCACTAACAGGTGAGAATGGCACGACTTCCTCCAATGCGCATCAATTCTAACGCTTTAAATGATTTTCATTCATCTTTACAGTGCTGATGATCGACTTAGTTTGAAAGCGACGTCCGGCTTCACAACGTACGTCAAGGTACGCCATGACGGCAACCAGACATGGCGGGCTCATATCATCTACAAGAGCATGTGCAACATCAACGTCAAATATTTTCCGTTCGACGATCAGATCTGTAAGATGATTTTCGCTTCCTGGTCTTATGACGTCAGCGTGATTGACTTACGAGAGAGGCCTGGTCTGGCAGACGGGAAAGCTGTTGCAAAGAAGGAGAGAGGATCCGACGTGTTTCAGGAAAATGAGGAATGGACGGTGGAGTGGATCTCTATCGAGAGGAATGAGGTGCGCATAGAAATGACCAATACATTAGGCCCTTCATTTTCTAAGTGCAAGACAGAGATGGCATACTAACGCACTCCAGAAGAAATTAGAGAGCTGAAGCAAGGCAACAGCGAATCCAATAGCAACGCTTAGTAAACTTGTGAGACAATTTCATGTAATGTCAACAGCAATGTAAGAATGTTCCGTTTTATTGGCGTAGTGCACACGGGTACCTACCTACCCAGACCCCCCCCTTCCAGCAAGGCAAATTGATTAATTGAAATTAACTAATAAAACAGACATTAAAGTTTACACCTTATTGCCTTAGTGCTTCAGGGACGTTGCTTCTTAGTTCCATGGGCTGCCCCCAAACCATCCCAATGGCGCGTACTGCACTGAAAATGAATTTATATTTTACCTTCGAGTGTCGCAAATGTCTAAATCTGTTCAGTGCACCCATTTATCTTAGAACTTGCCAAGCTAAATCTGTAACTAATTGCAACTGAAAATACGAAAAATTAGCCGCTGTCGTTCGCGTTCTACAAAACACGCCGAGAACTTAGTCATTTCAAGTTCTTGTTTTTCAGAGGACGGTTACGAAATGTAGCAAGATATTTAATGGCATGTACGCAGTCTTTGTTCTACTCATTGCACCTTTTGTTTGGTGGCATTCTCGTTACCGCTACCGTCATGGTTTCTTAAGCTCTGTATTTATTGAAAAATTTATACAACGTCCTCAATGGTTCTTAAGAAAAAAAATACCAACCTTGGTTAAATTTGGGATTGCCTTTGTAGCTTATAAATCTTTTACTCTTACTTTCAACAGAAAGAAAATGATTGCTGTGATTTACCAGTGGCGGACTTGACCATAACCATGCTTCTGCGCAGACGCACATACTATTACGTCATGAGCCTGATCTTGCCTTGCACTCTCATAGCTTGTACTATCTTCCTGGAGTTTATTCTCCCAGCAGAGTCAGGTGAACGAGTCGGTCTGGGTATCACCATTCTTCTATCAATGGCCGTGTTCCAGGAACTGACGTCAGAGAAGCTACCTTCCAGTTCTGAGCACTTTCCTCTTTTAGGTAAGAATCATGCAGTTAAAACCTCTGTCTCCATGCTAGGTGACTGCTGTTGGCGACTCCTGCGCTTTGAAAACATCTCAGCAGTGTTTCAAGTCTTCATCACTGAGTTCTCTACTTTGATTCACTGTCATAAGACTGTCATTGAGTAATTACTGGTGACGTCCACGGTATAGGCTTACAAGAAGGGTAGAAAGTCGATCAAAACTTCCAAGCTTTAAAAAGCGCGGGAAAAGTACAGTGTTCGAAAGCATGGGAAAGGACAGTGTTGAAAAGCGCGGGAAAGGACAGTGTTGAAGTGCGCGGGAAAGGACAGTGTTGAAAAGCGCGGGGAAAGGACAGTGTTGAAAAGCGCGGGGAAAGGACAGTGTTGAAAAGCGCGGGAAAGGACAGTGTTGAAAAGCGCGGGGAAAGGACGCATGGATCTCAGTTATTAATAAGTGAATGTGAATTTCAGTGAAACAATTTTATGTTTCTCTAATGAGAGTCGGAAACGATTCTGACTCTCTTTTCGAGGTTCTCCGAGCTGAATAAGGTTCACTATTATCAGTAATACCGTTATTGCTCTTTGTGTGTTCGTTGCTAACTTAAGTTCGTGACAGGTGAACTTCTAATGTCTGACCTTTTCTCAATCAGCGTTTTCAACGTTAACTGTCTGTAAATATTGGTCTTTCATCTTTAATGTGTCTGCTATTTCTATAGCAGTTTGTGTTGTAGGAAATGGAATGCCACCGCTTTACGGCGGTTATTGTGACAAAATAAAGCGGCTGGGGACAACTAGGGGCTAGGGCACATTTAGCAGAGACTTAATCAATAACTGAATTATTTGCTATCGCTTTTTGCAGCCATGTACTATTCAGTGTCAATCATGGAAATAGGGACTGCCCTTGGAGCCACGTGCATCATACTAAACTTTCATCACCGCAACACAAAGATGCCGGGCTGGTTTCACAAGATTGTGCTGGAGTGGCTAGCTAAACTTGTGCGATACGAACCTCGGGTGACGAACCGGCATTTGTCGGATGCAGGATCTGAAGACGAAAGCACGCAAAAGATGATTCAATCGAGCGCAAACTCGGAAAGGAAACGAAACGACGCGTTCGATCTGGAAAGAGAATCGATCGAGTTTGAAATGGACCTTTTTGAGGAGCCTCGTGGGGGGCGTGACCAAGTGCTCTTGGCCCAGAATGGAAACATTCCCACGAATCACGTTACCAGGAAACGCTCGGTCAAAAGAAAGCCACAGGACACTGAAACCGAAACAACCGAGGTTCAAGTATCCGAGGCCAGGTTTCCGATATACGACGGAAGTAAAGAAGAATTTTACAAGAAACAGTGGCAAGACGCAGCCAGGATCCTAGACCGATTTTTGCTTCTGGCATCTGTTGTAATTGGTTCGGTCTCAGCGATGGCCATTTTCCTACAGTCTCCTCGCATCCGGGGACTGTTTATTCCGTAACAGAGGGCACGCTGTGATTGATGGGAAGACACAGGAGATAGCCAGACACGGCAAGATATTACTGAGTTTTGTAACTTGCCCATATTGAACAAAAGTGGTCCTGGTCAACAGAAAACCGTAATGTACCGTGATCATCTTCAATGCAGAAGTTTTTTAAGACTGGGGTACGAATTTGTGTGCTACTTATAAAAAGTGTGAACGCTTAAAAGAAGGGCAACGTTTGTCAGCTTTAGTCGAAAAATGTTTGAGAGAAAAAGAATGAGGGAAAATCGTTACACGAAACAAGGGTTTCAAATTGGCGTCTGCGCTAACACTCTCTCTATAAAAGAGAACCCTGCAAAGCCGTTTTTGGGGAAAACACTTTAATTGAAAAAAACATTGCTGATTCAGCAGCACGTGATATTGTACAGAGAAGTCTCTTCATGCAAAAAGGATTACCTGTCCCTTATTCTTCTTCAACGTAGATTCCAGCGATTTCCACGTTTGAAGATTAAATAATAACAACAAACAATCATTAAGCCCCTAAGGGTCAGAAATTTCTCCCCCCCCCCCCCCCCCTCTAATTATCAACTTAACTACATGTCATCTGTACAACAAAACTCTGAAAACAAAA
>OMLO01000560.1_pt1 | contig 24817 bp, 16 predicted proteins | sample 1674811 | NCBI WGS metagenome assembly OMLO01 (sample SAMN06265003, study PRJEB25207) | coral metagenome | isolation source: Coral host | place: Mexico:La Bocana,Puerto Morelos, Mexico | collected 2008-11-13
AAATGGTATATAAAAGGGTAAGGGGTTGGACCTCGGGGCGGAGCCTCCCCGTATAAAACTTTTTTGAGTACCCCCCCGGGGCAATCCCCTCGCCGCCTCGCCGCTAAAACAAAATCACTCGCGCGCAAAATCGCAGGCTAATCGGCTGAGGAGATCAAATTATCTTCGCCTGTCTTTAACTCTTCATTCCCATGACAGTTTGACGGAATGATACACAAGACGAGCTATTGAGAAACTGGGTTACATAATCTGATAACGTTTGTCCTTTTTTTCAGTGCCTAATGCCCCTCGATTGGGCGGAACAGCGAGTCCAGGTTAGTGCATGGCAACCACAAGTAATCTACCAGCTATTTGACGTTCAATAATAGATCTTTTACCCCAAACTATTACAGTCATTTGAGCTCAGCCTAATCCCCTGCTGAGGGCGTGACAAGGCCAGACATTCCCGGGAAAGGGGGGTACTCCCTTATTTAGCCTGTGTAGTAGAATACGGCCCGCAGGATTGACCAATCACAGCGCGAGTACTGAAAGATATAACAAACAAGTTTACAGTATTATAACAGACACGAGAGAATATTGGCAACTGCCAAAAAAAAAGGGGCGCTGTTTTTAAAGAATAAAGAAACCGTCAACCTTATCTTACTGTCGTGATAACAACTAATCCCGAGCGACATAATCAATGTACAGTATTGAGTCAGTTGGGAACATCGATATTATGAGGTGGTACTGACAGGATAGTTCAGCGGAGTAATAAATTGTTAAATAATATAGCGATCATGTCTTGGATTGTTTTCAGATGATTGGAAAAGGATCACCCCAGACAGCGATGAGACACAAATCAATCAAGGTATGAAGCTCATGCTATTGTGACTTGATCAGCTCATACAGCTCATTAAGTTTGAGGCCTTTTTCTCTGTCCACTGCATGAAATTAAAATTTTTCGCACTTCCAAATCATGTGCTGACCATACGAGGGCTGAAACGTTACCCCATTTCCCGAGAATACACTAATCAATAGACCGTTTTCGATATATTAAAATGAGGTTTAAAGGACATAAACAAAGGAAATTGAATGACCATGTTTATTTAGTTCTTTTGTTTGTGTCATCTAGGCCTCACTATCTGTTCGGGAAACTCTCCCGACGCTGGTTCACAATCAAAAGGACTGTATCTTTCCAATGGTTGCGTTTTATTCTCTCATAATCTCGTTCACAATGTTATACTATCAATCGCTTTTCCGTTCTAAATTGAAGCTTTACATTCAGAAAAATGAAATACGATCATGCTGCGGTTAAATCTTGGCTCGCTATATCCTATTGTAATACATTGCCTTAATTTTAGTCGTCTTGAAACAGTACGTGAGATATTGCCTATGCAATCTATCAGTAAAGTCACGCAGTGACGTAACATAAACAATTCGGATAGCGTGATATGAAATTACAATTGACTATTATCAGACACTATCAAGCTGAATTTTAATATATCGTGACCCATTTTCACTGTCATGCAAAAGAGAATTGTTCAGAGGTTGAGCCCGCAGTTTTGAGTGCAGTTGTTGCTAAGTAACACAACAGGCCCTGGCGGTAGCGTGGCGCTTAAACAATTAAAATATAAATCCAAATAAAGCCTGCTTGTACCTCGAGAAAAATGAAAGGTGTTTCTGAATACGTGTTGGTATGCAAAGGTTCAATAGAAAATGGTCTAGAAGGATCAAAATTCCTAAAACGGCCTCAGCGGGATTAAATTGTGTAGGCGTTAACAAGATCAAAGCTTAACCACAAGTAAAACAAATGTATTTTTGTATTTCTGATTTGATTGCGATCCTCCTAAAACATTGTTTACATCTTGAATGTTCACGTCCATTGCTCACAGCTCGTCTTACATAGGGATCTGATCTGACGACGGCGACCCAAATGACGACGTCCAGTAAAAAATAGTTTTATATTTTACCTTCGAATTTCGCAGCTGTAGAGATTTGTCCAGGGCACCTATCACTCTCAGAACCTTACTCAAGCTAAATGTGTAATAAAGGGTGAGAGTTTCTAAAGAAACTGTGGTGCTGCGTCGGTGGGCGTAACAAGGTAATTTGGTTATATCAACTAGGTTGAAAATGAAAATTGGCCACCGTAACGAGTTATAAAGCTGACGTTTCGAGCGTTAGCCCTTCGTCAGAGCGAATGACGAAGGGCTAACTCTCGAAACGTCAGCTTTGTAACTCGTTACGGTGGCCAATTTACATTTTCAACTTAGTTGATATAACCAAATTAACTAAATGTGTAATGCCAGCGTTGTATTCCAAATTAAAGAACGAAAATTTAAAGTAGCAAAATATGCAGAACTTAGTCGTTTCACGTCATTATTTTGCTGAGGACGGCTACAAAATGTACAAATATTTGCAATGTACGAGCACAGCCATTTTCTGCTTTTCTTTGGTAGCGTTCTGGTTGTCGTTGCCGTCGTGTTTCGCTTAACATCCCTAATATCCTCCGATCGCGCGATCGTAAGCTGGACTTCTCTTGTGATTTTATACCCAAGTTACAGGAAGCACACAATCTTTTTGAGTAGAAAGATAAATATGAAGAAATGAAAAGAACGAATAGTTAACCTTTGTCTCCTGTGGACACTGACGTTAGACTCGTACCTAGTCCTTTTCGCGCTATTCAACGTTTTTTCGGTTTACAACGCGAAAAGGCCTAGTTACGAGTTTAGCGCCACAATGTTTCGTAGGATATGTAGGTAGCGGTTTTGTGTAAGAGATGACAACAGGAGACAAAGTTTTACTATTCATTATTTTCATCCATTCGTCCTACTCAACAAGACTGCGTCCTCCCCGTATCCAAGTCTATTTTTCCTACGTTCTTCATTTGAAGAGCTTAACCGATTTGAAGATTATTTGGGACAACGATGTCACAAATTGTCAAATAACGTCTAGTGGAAAGTTATATATTAGAAATAAAATTCGGCTGCAATATTTACATTGACCAGTCAGCGCCTGTGTTTTTATCCATGACTTCAAAAGCATGCAATAACAACAAATGCGCTATTTTTGTATTGAGTATTTCGCCGCCCTTGAGACGGTCTGTGTCTTATACCATAAGGGTCGACACACACGACGTGACATGTTGCGGCGCAACAAGTCCTTTCCTATGTACGCATGGGACGCATGTTGCAGAGATAGAATGTAAGCTGGCACACACAAGGCGGATATTGTTTCAGTTTCATGTTGTAGCGGCTGCATTTGCAAGAGCACTGCAAAAGATGCGACATCGAAAACTTGCGTGATCATTTTGTCCCTGCTTCGTAATGAACGAATTCGAAGCAGCTGAATTTCATATGCAACCTTTTGCGGGGGCAACATTTTCCGTTTTTTCGCAAAATCGAGCGTGGAACATGAGAAAAACTGTCGCTGCAAGTAGTCCCCACTTCCTGACCCCACAACATTTCCCTTAGAGTTTGCCGACGTAATGTTTTGTCACTTACTTACCTTCAACGGCAAAGGCAATAAAATGTGAAATGTATCACGAGAAGCGCTCTGAAATTGAGTTCAAAGCAATTTGAAATCCTTACTTGATCACCCAGGTTTCAGAAGCAGTCAAATTTTGTAGTGTGGGATACTCCATGTCAGGATGTCATGTCAGGATAATACCACATTGTTTGATAAGCTCGGCTTTTATCGTTGGGACAGAAATCGCGTCCTAAAACACCATACGACTATTTGTAATACCTAACCTGGCCTCATTTCTATTAAGCCCTCACCTGGCCAAACGGAGTCGCAAGTAGACGCAAGTTCCCAACTTGCGTCTACTTGCGATTCCGTTTGGCCAGACGTTGCGTGCACGCGTTGACTTGCGCTCACTTCGGGATCAAATTTGCATGCAAGTCGACGCAAGTTTTTCATCGTTTGGCCACCCAACCCAAGTCAACACAAGTTGACTAATGTCCAATAACCTCTTATTAGCCAACGAAATACAGCATATTAATACCTTGAAATGCTTTTCTTGGCGTCTTGCGTTTACTTGTGAGAAAATTTGCAATCTCGTTTGGCCACCCAACGCAAGTCTTTGGCAAGGCTTTACGTGCCAAAAATATCAGACCTTTTTTCAGAAATGTGGGACTTAAAGTTCACAAAAAACAAAAAGCAGTAACAATCCAAACATAATTTTATTTTCTTAATTTGACATACATGTGTATTGGAATCGATCGGTTTAAAAAACGTAATAAAATATTCTCAACTTGTTTTAATGTTATTCCAAAATTGAAATGTAACCTGATATTCATTAGTTATTTTTCGATTTAATAAAACCTTACTACTTTTATTAAGTAACGTATTTTTAGCGGCCAAGATTAGAATTTGTTGTCTAGCTTGTTACTTCATTGAAGAATGTAAAAGAAAATGTTTGGCCAAGTGAACTTCCTCACTTCATTTGTATTTACCCAAGCCAATTTCCCCGCAGCAAACCAACCTTTGACAATTAAACTTTTCAATTTTGAAAACTTTCTAATTTTCTTCCGCAGGTTCGACAGAAATCTCCCCCTTCACTTCCTACGCGCTTTTATATCACCGCTTTAAATGTCATTTCGCTTTCTTGCAGAGAATCTTATGTTAATAAGACCATGACAGGATGTTTCGAATACCATCTGCGGCAAGTGAAGAAAATTTATATAAATTAAATTTGCACTTGTTTTATTGTTTCCTTTCCTAACTTATCATTCGGAAAAATGTCCAAAGAAATGAATCTATAAAACAAGGGGAATCCTTTAGTTCGCTTAAGAGGTTTGTCAGCGGAAAGATACTAAACAAGGTAATGTCAATTTCTTTGAATATCATGTCAAAAGGCTTCCTTTCACCCTTTCAAACTGTCTGAATCGAGAAAGACGGCGTCGTAAATTCAGGAAGGCGACGATAATGTCGTTTTAGAACGGACAGCTTAATTTAACAGCATCTATAGTTTGCCAAGTCTTTATTTGCCAGACTTGTTTTCATATTCAGATTTGCAGCATCAAGCTATCAAATTTGACACCCACAAATATATGGTTCAATTTCAAATAAGCCCAGAAATTGCTTAGCTAGATGAAAACATTACAGCAAACTGTAATCAGTTACAGACAATTTTTGGTCGCATAATTTAGGCGCCCTGAAAAATTTCCGTAAATTTGTGTTTTATTTTGACTTACTAGCACTTTCAACACAAATTAATTTCGTGACTGGAGCCGAACAAATGCTTCGCATCTTCGCATTTCCGTCCACGCCGACTTCCTCGTCAGAAAAAGCTAGGTTTTCAACCGGACTTCCAAGATCAGTGTCGCCGCATAACAGGGACTCAAATGCGACGGATGATTCTTTATCCTTCTGTGGACTTTTCTTCAACTTGGAAGTTTTCTTCGTCGAAGTCTGTCTTTCACGCATGGTGCCTTTCTCTAAATCCAAATTCAGGCTTAATTCTTCTAGCGTATTGTTATTATTTTCGCTTGCAGCTTCGCGTTGCCGCCTGATTTCCCTTCGCATACTCCTTCCAAACAAATCCTTCTCATAGTAACAGCCACGCGGCGTTCCTGGCAGCGGCGCGAGTTCCGTTGGCGCAGAGGAAATTCCACTGACCGCCAAATCAATTGCATGCATCCAGCGATGTCTTTGAAGGTTCGTGTGGCATTTAAGAAGCCACGTTCCTTCTTCTGTGACCAACTTGAAGCGGTGACTATATGTCCTCCGCCTCACAACAGAACATCGAGCATTCGCTGTTATCTCGATTTTGTCGCAATACTCGTGCCAAAACTCCGTCTGTTCTTCGTAAAAATACAAAACACAGTTCCTCAAAACTACCCAGTACTCAATCCATTTGTCCTTCTCGTCTTCTTTCTTGAGGAAATCTTCGTGTAAAGTTTGGTTCATTTGCTTAGTCGTCGCCGCTTTCGAGTGTCTTCACGTTGTAGTAATGCTTTCTTCACGATTCAACCGGCCGATTGTTTCAATTGACGTTTTCGCCCATTCAGTATACCTGTCTAATGCATTATTTATAGCGGTTTATTGAAAGTGCATATATAATTATTTGTTCATAGATACACCTGACAGCAGGTGATTTTGCGCATGCGTGATCAACAAAACAACTGTGAATACAGTTATGTGGGGAACGTATTTTCTCTTCAATATCTTACAAGCTGTGCTTACTCATAAAATATTGAATTAAAAAGCAGAGGCAAAAATCTGCTGCAAGCGGGCAAAAATCATCAGATTTTACTTAACATTTATTTCAAATCGAAGAAAATTTTCGCTTCGGCAAGCGGGCGTAAATTATTGCACAAAAAAGACATAGAGAGATATATCTATACATTGTTGGCAGGACTCAGATAAACAGGTTCACTTGCGCCAAAACATATTATTAAATTAAAGTTTAAAATTCCTTAATTAGTCAGTGTGTGCGTTTTTACTCATTTACGAAGAACGAAAAAATGATAAGATTCTGTGTCAATCTCACGTAAGTATGATTAAAGTTTTACATCTGCTTCCAAAGCCTTGATTTGACAAAATTTGATTCACAGGGTGAAAAAACATAGGTTGATACAAGTTCCAAGCCTGTTATCAGAAACTATTTTCTCATGAAACTTCCTTGTTTTTCCTAGATACCATATTCACGCAACAAAACAATCACACTCATCTGCGAACTGAAACTGACGATTGGTGGGGGAGGGGCAGGTGAGGGGATGTGCGGTCCGCCTCCCAAAATCCCCCAGCACTATAAGGACCAAACTCTGGGAGGAATTGCAAAGGGCTTTTGTTCATGGTTTCATTGATATGACCAAACAATAGTCTTTTTTCTAAAAAAAAACATGGCCAATTCACACTAGAGTGCAAAACTCATGCCCTGTTTGAGACCAAAATAGGCCAAATCGATACACTATTTCTGATCAGAACGGCTAATGGTGGCAGACAGGATCACTAATCCAAGCAAGGGATCCACTTAAATTGGCTAGGCTCTAGGGATCTCGCTCGGCGAAGTTGAATATATAAAAACACGATACCCTTTGGGGCCGCTCATATCTTTTATAGCCCAAATAAGAAAGTTACCCTCCCAGGTATTCTGTGTGCCGAGCCCAAACCCGTGGGAGGCCCATGAATAGATTCTCCCAAAGACTTGAGTAAATGCCATTTTCATTTCTCTATTACTTGCAGTTTCTGCTTATTGTTGTTAAGACCGTTGAATAAGTTACAAGCTAAGAATTGCATGACGGGCGTAAACGTTTGGCCAGAAGAGAATCGATAAAGCCCATCCTATGCAGTATACCCCGCAGTCGGGTAATTATCATAGGTATAATATTGGTCAGAGAGAATTACAAACGCACAAACATGAAACTAACGGTGCATTCCTTTGGGATGATCCTGTGCAGGATCAATGATCCAAATCACAGGAAACACGTTGAAACCTCTCTGACGATTCCTCTGATGTACCATGATCCGAGTTGTCTTTGATCATACGTATAATACGAAAGGTAAGAACGGCAGGAAAAGTTGCCTCGGCCTGTCGCTATCTGGCTATTTCACGTTTCCTAGCAACTGCAATGAAGTCCCGCGGGCTCAGACAATTGGTTGAGATTTAAATCGCGGATGCTACGTATTGAACTTAGGTCAAGTTAAATACTCAGAAAAACACTCCTGCTCTGGTTTTGCCTGTAATATAAAACCTTACGTGTTTTTCTACCTCAGTAAAAAATAATATCTTGAGGCCTCAATAATTTCTGATTTTTTTTGCCACTCATAGAAAATGCTTATTAACTCTTTAGTTTTAGGTAGCACTGGTCCTGACATACTTCTGGGCGACATCATCGCGGACGTCGAGACTCTCAGGTTTATAACACAAGACCCCAACGCCCGCAATGCCATCACATACCCGCACGGACTCTGGCCAAGCAATACCGTGCCTTATCTCATAGACAAAAGCATTGGTGAGTAGTTATAGGACTTCTTCTTCGACCTGAATCCCAGTGAATAAGTTAGAGCATGGCCTGAAGGCTTCAAGAGCTGCTTGACCCCCTATTTATTGGTTTTCATAATTAAGGTGTTAACCGAGAACATCAGTTACAGTCTGCTCTTAACTATCTTCTTCGTAAAAACATTTGTGTAATTTTCGTCAGGCCCTTATTAAATTTGTGGTCGTACTAAAAGCAGGGCTGTAGCCAGAAAAAATTATGACTGAGGCAATCTCCAAGGTTAAAATCTCTAGGTATCTAGCAGCTTTTTTACTTTTCCCCTTCATAAAAGGGGGAAACGAAACCAAACGTGACCGAGGCAAGTGCCTCGGTTTGCCTCATACTGGCTTCGGCCCATGACCGACTAAAAGTTTTCTTCGGACAAAAACTGGCCGTAACTGCGAAGTGGTCGTCTTAACAGATTGGCTGTAAGACGCTGTTCCTCTGTATGTAAGGTATTGGACGTGAAAAAATAGAACTGAGTTTTGTAATGAGAAAGTAGTAGGCGTAATCTACATTCCTCCCTTTCTCAAAATGAAAGGTACAAGAACAAACAGACTGTTTGATTTTTTATTTCGTGTTTGTTATTCGACATGCGCAGCACAAGCTGGCATCCAAGCGATTAATGACGCCATTGCAGATTATCACAAGCTGACGTGCTTGAAGTTTGTTCCAAGGACCACTCAGAAAAACTATATCAGGTTCACTTATGGCGAGGGGTAAGCAAACATCAGGCATTAGAGTACAGGAGTACAAAATGTTGGAATAATATAGTGTAGTGTATAATATTTAACAATTATTAGACAAGGTTCAGCAAATTATCCTGATTTGTCAGTGGGGAGCAGATCAATTACTTGCCAAAGCAAAACAGTAATTACTTACTTAGTAGCACAGATTGAATGTGAAACTGATGTGCAACCTTAATCGCAACTGAATACCAGAAAATAAAAGATACACCTGATATTAAGAAATGTCTATTTTGCGACTGTTAATCCCATAGAAGACCCACAGGCTTCCTGGATTGTAACCTACAATACATGTATATAACTTCACTGAGCTTTTAACACTGGCGGATACTGATTTAGGTTATTCGGATATATGCTATTCGCTTTTCATTGCGGCGTCTTCTATGTCATTTCCCTCCTCCCTTTCAGAATGAGTCACTTTCATTATGTCATTAGGATGTTAAGATCGAGCAATTTACGGTTTGTTAACAGTTACTGGGTGAGGTTTTTGTGATATCCAGAATAATCAAGGTCGACGTAAGGGTAATCAGCCGAAGGCGAACGTTGAGTCTGATAATCCTTCTTGAACGAAATGGTCACGACAGTCATATTTTTGTTTCTTCACTGACGGCAAGACAAAGCGCGCGAACTTGACATGATTATTAGCGGTCATAAATGGCATGATTATCCGTGACCTTGATCGTCCTTAACATGATTATTGTAATCTGCAGCTGGATGACGTCACAAGCGCTGATTTCGAAAATTCAGTGTACGCTTTCGTTCCATGTATAATAATTGTGATTGGCAGGTGCTCATCATCTGTGGGTCGCACGGCACGTGGCGAGCAGAAGGTAAATCTTCACAAATATTGCTGGTACAAGGGGATTGTCATTCACGAAATAGCCCACGCTATCGGCTTCTTCCACGAGCAGTCACGGACGGACAGAGACAGCTACGTCAAAATCATATACACAAACATTGAAGTAGGTAAGATGCCAGGAGCTTTGAATGTTCACTCCTCTGTAGACGGTACAACTTTGTTACATGGGACTTCCTGGATCGCATTGCCTAGGTCACGAAAAAATCGCCTAACTTTCTTTGTTTAACCTCGTCTTATCTAACTATAATCGAAGTATCGAACACAAAAATCACATGCGACAAAGACATACCGTCTAAATCGCCCCTTAGTGCTATGTACACATCTATGTGTAAAACACTCCGACCACACAAATACTCCAACCTCAGTCCTTTGACATATTCTCTTGGAAAAAGTGCTAACGCTTGGAAACGTCTGCACCTCCAATTGGTCTCCATAAGAAAAGTGACAAATTGGAGGCGGCGCGACGCAGTGCTTTAGGGCTTTGGAAGTCTAGAAGTCCTTGGTTCAAATCCTCCACCCTGCCGCTATCTAGATTTGTTCTCGATAGTCCTCAGTTCAACTCCTCGATCACGTTGTGTAAATAGCAAGTCAGCCTCCCACCAGTTGGAATTCTTAAGTTTATGTTCCATTTGCAATGTTTGTTTGTTTATTTATTTACAATGTCCCCAATTAGCTTAACAGTGCTAAATACTTGCTAAATACATGCCAAATACATTCTAAACTTTAACTGTTTGAAAACTCCATTTACTTTGTTTTAAAAGAGCAAATCAAGTATATTGAGTTATACTGTATGTTGTCTTCAACGAAGAAGAGCAACACCCGATCCAGCCGTACTTTGCGCGCCGTGAATGATCTCCCAGTCAGGCCTCGAACTTTACACCCTTATGAATGATATAGATGGGGGGGCACATTCAGCGTCAGTTTGCATACAAGTTTTACTTAAAAACGTGTTTTAGCTTAGGATGAGGTTTGCTTTGAAAAAAATTGCTGTTACTTGACTTGGACTTTGACTTCAGTGCTAAAAACTTGCTTTGACTTGGTACTGAGTTTTCTGGGGGGGGAGAGTTTGGAGAGCAACTAAATTGTCATTAGATCGACAGGTAGTTGACAAGAAAAATACTTCTTCAAAGAAGGAATAGAAGGGCTAGCTTTCGTGTAGCCCTACCCATCCCCGGTCCAAAATCCAGACGTAATGAGCTCTAGCAATGACGTCACTGTATAAATGTCACACTGCAATTTTTGTCTGTTCCACTAGGCAAAGAAAACAATTTCGATAAATTCGGTCATGGGGAAATCCAAGATCTTGGCGAAACTTACGATTATGGGAGCGTAATGCATTATGGATCAAAATCCTTCAGCAGGAATGGTCGGCCTACAATCGTAGGACTGAAGACTGGCGCCGATCAAATGGGTCAGCGGAAGGGGTTCAGTGCGAACGACATTCGGCAAATTAACAAGCTGTACAAGTGTCCGAACAGTAAGTTAGACTGCAAGAGCGAGGTGAGGCGGGTCTTTTACCGAAAGCAATCCTTCACAACCATTTGCCAGCTATATTTGTATCTCTATGAGTTAACTGCGCAAGCCTGCAAACCTTTCGAATTCGGATAGTCGTTCATTTGCATTAAAAATTTTCTTCTATTATTTTACCCTAAACTTTGATACCATTTTAAAAATGAACACACATGGCCTCTTTAATCGGAACCACTTAATAGCACAGATACCAAAACACTAAGGCATAATTACATCCTTGCCCATTCGAGTACTAGTCAGGGTCTTTGTGTCGTGCTCTTCGACGCGACGCTTTACTCTCACTGCAAGTCATAGTGCTTCTCTTTACCAGTCATATAGAGTTGTCAGTCTGGAGTTCGGGGAAGGGAGAGTTATCTAGTACAATGGACAGAATCTTTTCAAGGGGAATACCCATGATTTCGGAACCGATATCACAATATGTTAAGGAGGAGTATGTCACTGAGGACAAAGTACCCCAGGAATACAGATTATACCATGAAGCAGAAGTTAAGTAAGTAATTATTGTTTGCTTGGTTCTAGAGCCAGTTGACCCAGGACCAGACGTAAATTCCGTAGGTGAGTAGTTTGACAATTCATGATTACTGGTCCTATAAAGTTTTATTAAACACGATGTAGTCAGCGAACGCACGCGTATTTCCGGCTGTCGCTTATTTTCGGCAAAGACAAGCGACAGCCGGAAATACGTCTACGTTCCCAGGCTAAACACGATATGTCTCAAAAACAAGAAGGAGTAGTCACATTGACCGAGTATTCCCAGGCTAAACACGATATGTCTCAAAAACAAGAAGGAGTAGTCACATTGACCGAGTATTGTTGAAGTTTATTGCTTACATTTTCACTTGCATTGCTGACAGTCTATTGCAGTTTTGACACTGGTTCACTATGCGAGTTCTCTCAAGGAACACAAGACGACTTTGATTGGACCCTCAATCGAGGTCCAACCTCAAGCGGCGGGACAGGGCCGAGTACGGATATGTCTGGAAATGGTACGTTTGATCAACAAATAATTTCTCTTAACGACATCTATGCATAACACCAGTAGACAGGTAATAAAAGCAAAGAAAATCATCAAAGACGGAATGTTCTCTTGATGGCCCATTCTGAAGTAGTGCACAGCTGTTTAGTTCTTTGTTCAGTGAACAACCGCTGTTCGATGAAGCACATAATTTCTATTGGCACTGTAAACCAAAACGTCTTTCTGTTGTGTTTAATCGTATGTATGCGAGTGCAATTAATTAATTAAGGAGTTTCACTACTCACTGTACACTGCCGATCAAGAATGCTACGTTATTTCTACTGTCTTCAAAATATGGAAGAGTTTCGTTCACAAAAAACTTCGGCAGAAGGATGGAGCACAAACTTTGCGACGGTTAGCATATGTAAAACATCACTTACTGAATGCGAAAAACCAGTGGATCAGTCTCTTGAATCTTTTAAATTCGGAGGTAACTTATTTTCTTCTTTGTGTGGTGTTTTGGATGTTAAAAAGTATTTCTGTCACATGGCTGATAAGGCGAGTATATTGATTGGCATTTGATTATGATTCGCAGTTTTGTTGACATAAGCCCGCCCTTATGTTCCATCTGCAACAATGCTTTATAAGTTTATATTTAGGCACGGTTCCCTGGCATAGTCAAGAATTATATTTTGCAAAATGTTAACTAAAACATCGTTTTAAGTAGCGGACAGTGTATTGTGAGGTTAATTCAGGTAACATAAAACAACGAAACAGTTTTACTTTTAAATAACTCGACCGGTTGGAATTGAAATCAATGATACTTCTGTAATTTGAGTATGCTGGATATTATCTATAAATATATACCTTACCTGTGTGAGACTTCAAAGGTGTATTTTCCCGTTGCTTCGGTTGATTATTCGTGGACTCTTCCTTGGTGGAAAAGTTTGTGTCACAGGTGATCACGTGACCAGCCGCAGCATGGTCTTTCTCCAAACGACAAGGGAGGAGAAAGAGAGAGAGTCTGGCAACGAGGTAGAAAATAGCCGTGGTCCGCAGACTACTTTGAAGATGTCATGACGAAATCCAATGTCGATAACAGGACAGACGCATGAAAAATGCGTCTGTCCTGTTTTTTACATTAACAAATCATGCTATGTTATAATTACGAATTAGCGATAAATTGGCCTCCACTCATTACGTAATATTCTCAGTCATATAATTAATGATGGTAATAGGACTAAGTGGAGTCCAATTCGGTCTGCCATCATACACAGAATTGGACGATGTCCTGTTACCAATAAATCACGTTGTCCTGTTACCAATTAATCATAACGATTACTGTTTCCCACAAAAGTAAAAGTTTCATTTTTAAAAAGAGCTTTCAATAGTCATTTTTGAATTTCATAATATGGAGAACAGCTTGCACAATGGCTCTTGAATTTCTTTCAAAACAGTTACTCGAGACTAAACCTTCACAATTGAAGTCTCCTTCAGCCCCTTCAATTGGTTACTATAGTGATTATAATCAATGTTGTGATTGGTGGATTTAGTGGAGAGGACTTGAAGTAATTGGCTCTAGCAACTGTTCGATTACAGATGTCCGATGTCAACTTGCAGATAAATTAGAGCAAAATACACCAGTTAATGCACCACAATTGAGGAAATTGTAATTATGATTAAGCGCGTTACAGGAACAAACAACGATCAACTTGTTATTTTTTACAGGTTTCTATATGTACGCCGAGACATCTAACCCACGTCAACAGAATGAACGAGCAGTCCTGATATCCCCCCAACTGAAGGGACCTTATTGCCTTCGTTTTCATTTCCACATGTTGGGTACCACCATGGGATCTCTGAAAGTCTACAAGAAATCAAGTTCGACCAGAACCGAGGTATTTTCCATCAACGGTAACCAAGGAGATCAGTGGTACATGGCGCAGATTTCCTTGACGGGTCCAGAAGAGTTTCAGGTGATTAGAAAACGTTTATTCGACTAAATTTACACTGTTGCAAGGCTGATCGCGACTTTCCATTTACTATAATCACATGATAAACTACTTGCACTGAACGAGAGAAAAGTCACTACAGTATTGCAATTGTTTGAACTGTTGACCATTCGATCGGTCTGACTGATATTCATACAGCAGGTCAACTGTCACTTTGGGCTACCCCGGTGGGAACAACGATTTTTACTCGACTGAAGCTGAGTTGAAGAGAGCACAACACAACAAATATTGTCATTGATAACTCATTGAGCGGTTTTCATTTGAACGTCGAAAAGAGATCAGTTTTGCATCACTACGCTACACGATTGCCCATGGGCTAAATATTTTTTTCATCCAATCAAAAGTGATATCGAAATGGCAATCGTAACACGCTCGCACGCGCTTTCCCGCCATCTGCATCAGCCTGTGAATTTTGTAATGACTTGGAGTTTTAATTGGTTCACTGGATTGTCCGTGTCTTTGTGACTGGCCAGAATGATTATTTTGGTTTTACGACACCCGATTGAAAACCGCTCTAATAATCAATTCGAAACCAGTAACGCCAGTCCTGGTTTAGTCAATGATCGAGGCCAGCTCCTTAAACTTCCCAGGGTAAAATAGATTCAAGGAGCTGACTTTTTCAAATGGAACGCTATATGAGTGCTTGTGTAACCCTTACAACTTTTGCGACGTTTAAAGGTAGCAGTCAAGTATATAAATTAAGCAAATCTTCTCTGTTGTTGGTAGATTGCTTTCGAGGCTATCCGTGGTGCTGGTTTTCGAAGTGATATTGCGCTGGACGAGATTAAACTAACCCCTAAGAAGTGTGATGAGCCGTCGGCGACCCCTTCACCGCCGGTCACCACACCGATCCCAGTCAAGCCGGCGACCACTCCTATTCCACCTAGCCGCACAGAAGGTAAACCCTTAAGCAAGCGTACTTCATTACTGATACTTCAAAATTTGAAAAATGTATTTCAACACAAAGTTTAAGTTTTAAAATATGCGAAAATGCGAAAAACTGAAGATTTTTGTGATATCGGTCATATCATTTAGAAAAGTGAACTGCGATGCATTATACAGGATTTTAAGGCATGACAATTGTTTCCCGACTTGCTTTACCGATGCTTTTTTTTTCTAAGCAGGAGAGGGGGGGCGCAGGGGCGCTACCTCAATTTTTTAGTGACTTCCCCAGTTTAACCCAATTAATAACAACTAATCTTTTGCCACGTTTTTTCCTAGTGTACTGCAACTTCGATGCTCAGTCCTTGTGTCAATTCAAGCAGGGAACTGGTGACCAGTTCGACTGGCTGTTAAACAAAGGAAGTACTTCAAGCGCGCCGGAGACTGGACCGACTGCTGACGTCTCTTCCAAAGGTTAGGAATTGGACGATTGTCTTGAACAACCGCTGTAACCCTGTTAAGAGTAAATTTACATTAACACGACTTCAAATTAGAGAAAAAGGGTCATGATCAGCTTCGTGTCCAAATTTTGATTACTTCATTACAATTTGGACCACTTAGAGTATGTTACACTAGATGGTAGCCCGCAGGCATGAACTCAACAGTAAATGGCAGCAGTTCATCTTAATTTTTTCTTTATTTGCCTGTCTAAGGCAAATAAGGAGCTCAACTGAGGAAATCGAAGTTTGCAGCTTCTACTCGAAATTGTCTCACATGAACTTGTCCGATCGTATTGTAATACGATCTACCCACGAAAACGTTATTCCGAAAAAGGATCGAGGCTGAAACGGCTATTTCAAGTGTCAGATAATTAGGTGAATACTCAAAGCTCAAAGGAGTATTTGTCCCTTGCACCTTGCTATCGCTGTGCAATTCTTTGCAATCTCAGAAAAATTTACTTGAGCTGATTTACTCCAAATTGCGCTTGAAATCTTTCGAATATCATTACAAATTCACTTACATAGTTAATCGGTCTTTCAGCTGTTTACATAGCATGGAAATTTATCGTTGTTTGATCAACACATCTACTAATCGTTCTCGAAAGTCTTCGGCAATGTTTGGTTAGTTTCGCAAACTTTCGGTAATCTGCGAACTTTTCGGAAAACGTTCGTAATCTTCGTAAAGTGGTCAGAAATCTTCGGAAAATTGTCAAAACTGTCGTTTTAAGTATATTTATATAATGAACAAAGTAAGACATACATACTTGTAGATATCAAATTTCTTTTCTCCTGTTAACTTTAGTAACTTCAACAAGATATCGAGTTGAAAACTCTGGGAGAAATTCCATATCTACGCGCGTTCATGTATAGTTCTCTACGATCGTCTCAGTTATATACGCAACTAAGGCAGTAACGTTGCCAAATTACATTTTCAACTTAGTTGATATAACCAAATTGCCAAAAAAACGGTTTGCTAGGGGTAGATTCTATCTACAAACGGTTAAAGTTTTCTAGTAATAATTGGGTTTTCTTTCATTTTTCTAGGCTACTACATCTACGCCGAGGCGTCATTTCCACGCCAGAAGGGCGACCTCGCACATCTGTTCTCACCCAAACTGGCTGGTGACTATTGTCTGCAGTTCCACTTTAACATGCACGGCGCTCAGATGGGCGTGTTACGTGTATTTGTTGTCGTGGGCTCACAAGCGACTGTGATAGGATCGTATAACAGTAACAGTGGAAACGTGTGGAATTTAGCCAAAATTCCCATTCGAGGCGTTCAACCTTACCAGGTAAACGTTTCAATTTGGTATGTTTAGCAGAGGGATCGAAATCAAATACTAAACTTCATATCTCGGGCAAGCTATAAGAGAGGGAGGGAAAGATGTTCGCTGTAGCCCCTGTCTTTTGTTCTGACAGAAAGAGACGGAAGGTTAAATCTACTCAAGTTTTTTTTTGTGGATCTGCACAGCATGGTAACTCAAGCTTTTTACCATTTACCTAAAATAATTCCGGAAATTTCGGTCAGAATGTTAATGCTGAGACAAGTTTGGCACATGACAGACCGGGAAATTTTCGAAATAAACGAAACGTGTTCAAAGGTAGTCCAAACATTTTGCAATCGAAATAAGCGAGTGTTAAGAGTGCTTACCAGTTGAAGATTCTTCATTGCCATCTTGCACTTATTAGGCATTTTTTTGTTTAACATTCGCACAAACCATTGACGAACCGGTTTCTCCGTGTAAATGGCAAATAACCTCAGTCTTAGGTGTGTCGGGATATTTTTTGTTTGTTTGTGGTTTTGTTTTTTTTTACTATACTTTTTTCATTCTAATCTGACCACAAAAAAGTGGGTAGTGTAGTTTCTCATCTACCAGTTTGTTTCCATTGTAGATAGTGTTTGAAGCTGAAAGAGGTGTGGGATATGCCGGAGATATCGCACTGGACGAAATTCGATTAACACCAGGAGACTGTAGCCGATTGGTAGTAACCAAGCCCCCTCCTACTACTAAGCCTACTCCAGCAGCAAAGCAAGGTAGGTTCTCTGGTAGGGAGGGAGGTTTTAACACGTCAGTGGCTCATAGATATGTTAAAAGGGTATTTTGAGCTATTTTGACCATGTAAAGAAAATGACAAACCACAAAGGAACAAAGACAGTTAAGGATTGAAAAAATCAACACGGATTAAAATTGACGGACGAACTCGAATAATTTAGGCTAATTTTTAAAATGCACAACGAGATTACGTGTACTGAAATTTTGCTTTAGACTTAACCACTACTGAAAATAAAAAGAAAATCCATTTGTGAAATTAGGTCGGGTAAGATTTCAATTGAGTTCAACAGAAGCCCTGGAAGCCTCGTGGCTGACAAAAATCGCCTTCAACTCATTCTAGGAGCGCAAGCTACTTGGTGACCAAAAGTAAGTAATTATTAAAGAAATAAAAACCGCATCCGAGTGCATTGTTGAGTTATATAAGCACGCGAGAATTTTTAAGAACACGCAATGCTCCCAAGTGCTTACGTAAGCAGCGTGCTTAAAGAAAGAAATTAAAAACGCATCCGAGTGCATTGTTGAGTAATTAAAGCACGCGGGAATTTTTAAGAACACGAGAGAAGTGCATAGAGAAACACGAGGCGCAGCCGAGTGCTTCTCGCACTTCGCGAGTGTTCTTATGGCAAGTGCTTATAAAACTGAACAATGCACGAGGATGAAGTTTTTTATTTCTTTTATGAAATGTGACTCAGGCCTGAACGTTCTTGATTCAAAAATCCCGCCTTATGTTTCAGTGTACTGTAACTTCGACAGCAATTCGTTGTGTGGTTTTACTCAAGACAGCAGTGATCAGTTTGACTGGGCTCTCAACAAAGGACCAACTGGTAGCACTCCCAGTACTGGACCCACAGCTGACTTCTCAGGAAATGGTAAGATAACACAATAAACTAGTGTAGCCCAAAGATCACGATGTCACGCAGTATCGACAATTTTCTGCAGTTCTCATAACAACAAAAAAGAAACTATTTCTGATAAGGAAATAGTGTTTCGTTTCCAGAAAGATACTGAAAGTAAGACCCAGGGTATTGATTTAAGGATCAGGTCATAAATAAGGTAGAAAACTCGTAGCGTTTGGTCTTAAATAGAGTACGTGCTCGGGGAAGCGGGCCGCACAGACCCGGCCGCGAAATTTTTCATAAATTTTAAGTATTGTGTATACGGCTAAAAAAGCATTTTACGAATAATTTTTTCGTTTCTGTATCAGGCGGTGCTTTATTCGAATGGATGCGGCACTTTTTGTTGTCAGTGAGGCAGTGACGCTTCAAAAAGGACGCCTTATGTTTGACGACAGTTGTGCAATTAAGAGAATTTCCTAATGACTCGTAGTGTAAATCCTATATTGTACTCGTTAATTCGTGCCATTAAAATTACCATTAGTTTTCTTCAACGCCCAGCCCTAAACGAAAAAGTTACCGCAGTGTATAATCGGCTCCTTTCATTTAGATTTTAGAAATTTCCTAAGCAGACAGTTATTTCCTCATATTTCTTCGAGTTGGCCAAACGAAAATGAGTATCAAGTATCTCGTAAGTTTGGTAAATTCGCGATCGAGCGAACACAAAACACATTTTTTTCAAACAATTTATGCCGTTGTTAAGGTTATCGACGCTGTCAACCATTGACTCTTCTCTTTAATTCTTCGCTCTCGAGGCTATTACATATATGCGGAGGCCTCCAACCCCCGGCGGCCTGGTGACCGAGCCCGGCTACTCTCACCGCTCGTGACTGGTGACACCTGCGTGGCGTTTCGATTCAACATGCACGGATCCCAGATGGGAACTCTACGGGTCTATGGCAAGTTGGGATCTAATGAACAAGTTGTGTGGGAACATAACACAAACACAGGAGACACGTGGGATGGAATGCAGATCAACATACGGACAACAGCGCAATTTCAGGTTAGAAGAGCTATATTTGATAAATATTAATCTACTAGTGTTGTATCGCGACTGTCGTTCTCTGATTGGCTACACTACTCACCATCTATTGTCGATAGTGGGTAGCTTGGTACGGTGCATGTTGTTAACACAATGGCGGCCGCTTCTTTTTGTTTTTGAAGTGTGTGAACCCTGTCTTATTGACAAGTAGATATTAACTAGAACAATTACATTACGCGATGGAAACGGAGAGCTAAGAATATAGCGCAGTGGCTCAATGGATCCATGTGCCACTTAACACATGTTTATACGCAAAGAGTAAATGAAAAAAAGACAAAAGATGAAAAACTGTCATTTAGTTAATCTATCAGTGCTCAGAGCTCAAATCCTCGACGGACCGAGCAATTAAATGTCTAAAACAAAAAAAAAATGAGCAACAAAAATTAATAAAACGCGTGACACTTAAACGATAAACTAAATATGAGCCAGAAAAGGCTCTTAAAAGTATTAAATAGTAGCTGCTTTCGTTTTGGGCTTAGCTCTTCTTCAATACATGGAATGAGCGAGCCACGCCATACAAAAAAAACGGTACGCGAACGCACGTACGGAAAACTCTAGCACGAGTACAAAGTACACAAAGGCGTGATGCAAAACACCCAACTGGCCTGCAGAAGGCAACCCAGTTAGCTATAAAACAAGGTGTGCCCGAGGAGTTGAACTCGGGATAGCCTAAAACAACACCATGCAGCTAGTGGTCACAGCAGGACTTGCACCCGTTACCTCCAGATATCTCGGCAGTCGGACGCCCTGATCGCACGGCTACGCTGCCTTCTCAGTTAACGATAAGGGAAGGATGTTTGGTGCATCAACACATTTGAACTTCCATATCATTTTACCAGAATCAACTCTCGCTATTGTGTAATAGCTTTTGTGTCTTTTTTTGACGCAGTTTGTATTCGAAGCTGTCCGTGGAGGCGGGTATAGAAGTGATATAGCTCTTGATGAGATCAGACTGATCCCAGGCGTTTGCGGTTTTGCAGCTGAGCCCCTTTCAAGCACCACGCCTATGCCTTCAACTACAAGAACCATTCCTTTAACCAGTATCCAAGGTAATTATCAAAAACTATAAGACATCTCTTATGATCGATAATGCACAGCACACTACCTCCAAAACGCTTCCTATTCTATTGTAGTAAGGTAGCCCTATTTCAGTCCAGCGCCAAAGGAATCTTACAATTTAGACATAGATTTTCTGAAATTTAAGGTGGCTCTCGATCCCCTAAACAGAATTTTTGAAAAGTTTCATCTTATCCTGGAAATCAACATTCAAAAAAATTGTCACGGAAAGTGCTGGAAACTTTTTTTTCATTGGCCTGAAAGACTCTCTGTTATCTGCAAACGTTCGAAACAATCCTGGCCATAACATGGGAGAGGGAAGGGTCGACACTGATTTACCTTTATTACAACAAAAGATAAAAGCAGTCACGGTAGCCATAGGTGTACGAGCTGGGGAGGCGAGGGCGGGGGGGGGGGTGCAGCACAGCTACGGAAATTATGTGATTTTTCGGCCTAAACGCTTCGTTTCGAGCAGCGACACTAGAGAGACAACATTACAAGGTAATGTTGTGGGCGTGATTTCCAAAACTCGTCAAGTTTGTAGTTAGTTCAAGCTTTGAACTATTTTTGGAATTATAGCAGTTTCATTAGATGTAGAAATTGTGAACGTTTTTCTTTTTCATGAAATTTGAGTGCGTTTGCATCTCAATATCTAAACTCACGCCTTCGGGCATTGCATAAATTTTTCGGACAAGAAGATCACCCTTCCCTAAAGTCCGAAGGTGCCCTACGCTCGTGACTGTAGTTGAAAACAAAACAAAGCAAGGAGATGCAAAGGCTTCCTGTGACAAAATGGAAACTTTCCTCGTAACTTCTCTTGTTTGAAACTTTTTCGAGCAATATTTGTTGTCTACGCGCATGAAAAGCTACATGATGATAATAATGATGATAAGCTACATGATGATAATAATGATGATAAGCTACATGATGTTCTACAGCTTCTTTGTACTGAGCAGTTTGTTTATTACTATTTCTGGTTTTCACCTGTCATGTAATCAAACCTAAAAATCAATAAATAAAGTCACGAATAGGGGATATGATAGATGATAAATATATAAACAACTTCGCCAAGAATTAGGTCTCTGCTGTTTTTAACTCGCGAGTTATTCGGGGAAGTGTTTTATCCAGATTTACAGAGCTTTGTATGGAAACGCCATATTGGTGCCTCTCGATGAAGCACATGGCTGCCGTAAAGTAACAGAAACATCAGTCGTTGAGTTTTGCTATTGAAGCGCAACTTTATTACTCTAGAGCTCCGACACGTTGAAATTAATATTTCTTCTAGTGCAAGAATTGTTCAGTTAGCAAAAACCAAAGCGATTACTCATTTTTTGACCCACCCGACAGCCTTCTCGGGCAGCCATTTAAGTCACGCAACGCAAAAGCTTGGTAAATCAAACGTGCCCTATTACGAAACAAAGAACCCAGTCGAGCTAAAACGTTGCAAAATGCCAAGTTCCTATAGGGTCTATAATCTGATGAAACTAAAGCCTCAGAAGGAAAGGAATATGGAATTTTGGAATATGGCTACGTCACATAAAAACGGGTAATACTCGGCTACGTTTCTGTAAACTCATGTTGCGTGAATTCTTTTAGAAGATAGCTGCCCAGCAGGTTGGACTAGATATCAAACATCGTGCTACAAGGCAGTCAATGAAAAAATTTTGTGGCACGCGGCAAAAGCTCGCTGTCAACAACATGGCGGATCTCTCATTGCCATCAACGACGCCGACGAATTCAACTTCATATTGAGCATGACTTCTCAGCTTACAGGGGACTACGCGGTTTGGATTGGACTCCACCGGGACTCCGCGGGGGCGTTTTCGCGTTGGGATAACGGGGAGCCACTAACATTCACCCAGTGGACCAGAAATGAGCCTAACAACTTGCTCGGTAATGAAGACTGTGTGGAAATGTTCAGATATAGTGGCGGATGGTTGGACAATACATGCACCGGGTACTATGCTAGAACACATCCCTTCATCTGCGAGATTGGTGAGTTTTGACAACTCTACTTCCAAATTTTCCTAATCATGGTTTCTCAGGCAACTGGATCGGCTACCAAGCAACTGTATCATGCTCATCGAGAGAGTTCCAAGCAACGTTTATCACTTATTATTTGTGGGTGTAAAGTTTTCACTTCTCAGTCTAACAAAGCTAACTTAGAGCTGAAGGCAGCTATGAGTAAGTAACAAGTGCATATTTGAGTGGTATGGTGTGCCTTTCCATACGAACTCAATAAGAGTCAGAATGAAAGATATCTCTTTCATCGCTTGTTTCATGCAATAAACGTTACTCATTACACAAAATTCTCAACAGAATCTTTCTGGACAGCTCTGAAGTTCCTCATTAAGATAAGAACTTTTAAATCTTCGTGTCATTAGGATTATTTCGATAGTAAACCAGAGCTTTAACTTTTTCTCAAGATATATAATTTTCTTTGCTGTCCCAGCGTTGACTACTAAAGGAAGAGTAAGCGCACCTCAGTGTCCAAGCAATTGGAATAAGCAGGGTAACACCTGTTACAAAGTCTACAGTGCTGTGTTCTCCAGGTCCTGGAATAACGCAAATAAAGTATGTCAAGCATCACGTGCCAGCCTTGTGAGTATCACGTCATCAAGCGAACAAGCTGTAGTGTCGACATTAATGAAAAGGAAGTCTGAAAACAGCTACGGATTTTGGATAGGACTAAAACGTGTTTCCAACAACGCGTTCTCGTAAGTACAAAGCTTTTGTATTTTGCAACAGAGAGCGAAGACTAACGAAGATTTCAGTAATCCCTCATAAAGATCTTATTCCCATGATAATCCTTCTCGTGGAATTTTTTAGACAGGGTAGGTCTGGCCAAGTTCCGAGTCAGGCACGGCTAATATTACGATGCGTGAATGTTTTCGTGTAATGCTGCTTACGCTGTTCACGCCAGCAAACTCCGCGTCAAAGAATTGGTCATTTCCAAAACCGGAGTTGATCTGAAAATAACTTCGGAGGGATTTCTTCAGGAACTATACGGAATTATACGGAAGATAAAACATCTTACTCTTCATGCTCTCTTGAGTCCTGTTAATGGCAACCTGTGCAACTGTCTTGACCTCTCACTAACTCTCTGTGCTCCGTGACACATAAAACATGGCGATAGGTGAAAGCACTGCGGATATTATTTAACCTGTCAGGTGATAAGAATATAGCCAACGGGGTCATATTCTTTCAATTCTTTGTTCTGCGCCATTTTGCCCTACTCTTAACTTTCCAATTGCTGTCCAGTAGAAGGTACTAAAACCCACAGTAATGTCTTCTGTGGCAGATGGGATTCCAACCCAACACTATGCAGTATCTTCACTATGCTCAGTCCGTACTTTCCGCATTACAAGTCGGTAAAGGTTATCCCTACTGTTCTGACATGTCCGGCCGACAAGCCCTTAGTCTGACACAGAAAATGCTTGAAGGGAAGCCCTGGCCAGTCCCTCTAGAGGAACAAGGTTTAAGAGGACTTGAAAAAATTAGGAAATGAGGATTTCATGTAATACATCAAACAGGAAAGACCGTATTTGACCACATTTTCAAACACTGAGAGGAGAATTGAAAAAAACACGCGATGATGTGGAGTATTTTTGTGGAGTATTTTTGTGGAGTATTTTTGTGGAGTATTTTTGACGAACATGTTTGGAAATGTGGTCAAACACGGTCTGTCGTGTTTGATATATCTTCTCAATCGAAACTAAAACTAAGAAGAAAACGGAGAACTAAAATCACGAAAATCTGTGCTAATCTAGATCAGAAATTCAAACACCGTCACCATCATGATTTCCTTTGTTTTAACTTGATGGATTATTAATGGTTTGAGAACAATAGATTAGAGATAAGAGACGAGGAAAATCATTAAAAGATCTTTCTTTCCGTCAAGATGGGAGGACAGAAATCTTCTGACGTACACCAAATGGTTGAGAGGCGAACCCAACAACCGGGATCTAAATGAGGGCTGTGTTTATATGAGCTCCGTCACAGGACGATGGCTGGACAGTCGATGTTCTCGCCCTTTACCCTTCATCTGTAAACTATGTAAGTTCAACTCACATTATTCTAGTTCTGCAGCTCTCTGGCTTGCGTTTCCGAGAGAGTAGCGCTGATTAAAAGACAACTTAAGAGCCAGAAATGGACTGAGATCAGTTTTCTTGTTCTATTAAATGTAACAATCTGTGCTTGATTGTAATTATACATCCGTTTCGAGTTTACGTAGGTTTGCTGAAATGTTCAATACACCGATTTCATAAATGGCGGACGCACGGTAAAAAACTGGTACCTAGTCATGAAAACGAGGCGTTTTAGGATA
>OMLO01000561.1_pt1 | contig 24806 bp, 26 predicted proteins | sample 1674811 | NCBI WGS metagenome assembly OMLO01 (sample SAMN06265003, study PRJEB25207) | coral metagenome | isolation source: Coral host | place: Mexico:La Bocana,Puerto Morelos, Mexico | collected 2008-11-13
AAATAATAAATGCTTGAGTCACTGACTTTGACTTGATGCTATTTGTGTCTCACTGACAGATGGATTTACATAAGCTTCGCACAGATTCTGTTGTTTTTGGGGAAGCGGTGCGCGCGCAGCAACATATGGTTTATTACTGAAGTTGGGATGACAGACTTAACTTTTGGTTTGGGTAATGACGACCCCAGAATCTGGAGATTACTACTTGGGCCATCCGAGCAAATAATATTGGCAAAAACTTCCCTGATTGCACGTGTGAATTCAAACAACATTTGGGCCATTGTTTTTTCCGTTTTGGGGAATAGTTCGGATAGAGGGTTAGGGCATACATTCTAGATCGTTTGTTTTCTCATGCGTTTGGCAAGATGGACTGAACTTAGCACGCGTGGGCAATATGTGGATCACAGGTATACAATTTTTGTGGCAGTTTTGTTCCAACATCAACAACCAAAACATCATAACCAAATTCCCAACCAAGGACCAATGGAACAGACCTGTGTTGTGGACACTTTTTTGAATTTTCAGGGCATTTTGTTTTTTGACAACCAATGCCAAATCAAACCATGGATCATTTTTTGTGAGACGTTTTTCGTTTTGATGATGTTTCCTTCAATGAATGGCGGATGGGAATGCAAGTGGCAGTGCTTTGCCTCCCATTGTCACCCTCAGTGACAGCAGCAGTGATGGAGAAAATTCTGGCAAGAGAGGTTTGAAGCGGAAGGCTGCTGTGCTAGATGATGAGCAGTCTTTGCGGATTTCGTTGGGGAGACGATGCAGTTGCAAACAGGGCTGCATGGACAAATTTGCTGCGAAAGGCACCTACCAGCAACTTCTGGCCATGAGGAAAAACTGGAGACAACTCCACAAATTAGATCAAGATCAAGTTGTTGCTGGTTTGATTTTCATTGTTTGATCAGTTTTTCCTCCCAAAATAGTATGTAAAAGGGACGGTCAGGTCTTTTGATGTTTTTTGCCATTGGATGAGTTGTCATTTGATGAGTTGTGATTGGTGGTGATTAGGTCTTCCAGCTGATTCGTTTTTTTGTCATTTGATTAGTTGTGATTGGTTGTGGCGAGGTTTTCCAGGTGATGCGCGATCGCTCTCTGAAGGAGCAGCATCACTGGGAGATATTGGGCAAGAGAGTCTGTTTGAGGGCATTCAAACGGTTGCATTCCATTGGTTACTTCTCTGTTGCGTTCAAGCAAATTTTATTTTGTGAAAATAATATGTGTTTACGTTTTTTTTGCAATATGTTTAGTTGACAGCTCCTGCATCCATTCACGAATTTCTTTAGTTGACAGCTCCTGCATCCATTCACGAATTTCTTTAGTTGACAGCTCCTGCATCCATTCACGAATTCCTCCTCATTATGATTATGATTGACCCACCTTCGGAAATTAAATGTCTTGAGGTTCCAGAAGATTCGGACGCATGCAGAAAGCTGTGGCTGATGGACGCGAGGCTCCGCCAGTCGACCTAAGATATTTGCAGCGGCCATCCAAGAACTTCACCTCTGAAGGCACTGCATCCGTGGTGTCGTTTTTGAGCGAAGTGTACGAGAGCATTGCAGAGACGCTTCCGGACTTTCGTGACGAAACTTTGGATATCGAAACCAGCCTGCAAGAAATTTTTCAAGCTGAGCCTGATGGTTATGCGAAATTGCTCGCTGAAAAATCGGAGTTGGAGGCAAAGAACAAGGAACCTTGCAAGGAAGAGGGTGGGAAACGAAAACTGCGAGTCATGAACAAATCAGTACGTGTCAATGCAGAGCGTAGACCTGAAGTGGGCGGGTTGAGAGAGAACAAATTCCTCCCTCCTGGGCAAATGAAAGATTATTGGGAAATGTATAAAATGAGGAACAGCCAAAGTCTGGTGACATGCGCGTCATTCACCACGTTTTGGCGAGTCCTTTGGATGATACATTCGTGATTTTTCTTTTGCTTTTCCAAGCGTCGCAGTTTTTGATTTCTGACTTCTGTGTACCAAACGTTTTCGATACAATATATGTTTTATGAATAGTCTATACTTATTATATGGGCTGACTTTATTGCCAAAAATCTGCCCGACTGTGTTGCTCTGTTTATTATGTTGCTTTCAGATGCGTTTTGTGCATTATTCCTTGTCATTGCGGCGCTGTGCATTCATATTAAATATGGATCCAAAAGATCATTAGAGTACAGATCTGGAGGATACGTTAGATACATTTCTCTTTAAAAATGTGGGTCCATCCAGCCAAGGTTTGGCTACGCGAATTCCCGTTCCTAAAGTTCCGTGCTTTGCAACAACATCCTGAATGTTCGACGTGTGTAAGACACAAGGCCCTCATTCAAAACTTGGGTCGCCATGTAAACGCAAGAAAAGCTCAACAAGAAGCTTATTTTGCCCACCTCCACAGCCAGTATTTAGATCGCCTTGAATATTGGTCGCACCGTGGTGTCAGCAGACTTAGAACAGCAGAGCTGACTTTGATCTGCGATGGGATGGATCAGTCCAAATTTTTTTATCCTAGGGCAGCGTCCCTGAGGGCAAAAGAGTTTGCGAATTTCATGCGACCAAAGGCACACGTGATCGGCTGCCTCCTGCATGGTTACGCTGTGCACTTTGCTGTGACAGAGCCAGATCTGCCTAAAGATGCATCAACGCACATTGAGTTCCTGGCGTATTCCTTAACCAAATTGGAACAGCAGGGGGTCGTGCTAAGGGATCTTGGGGTGCGGCTGCAGTGTGACAACACCACACGTGAGTGTAAAAACAACGTCATGTTGGCATTCTTGTGCGCATTGGTGAGCAAATGTAATCTGGACTGCTTCAGCGTTTTGTTGGTGCGTAGTGCGTTTGTTGTTCAAGCTCTTAAACGTTAACAATAGCAGTAAAGAACATGCTTGAAAAGTTTGTTGCCCGGAGTTGTCATAATTAATTTGTCCTTTCCTTTCATTTCACCCGTATCTGAATCTAAGGTATCATCCGCGAGGCCACGATTTCGTGCCTACGTTCTGGGCATTCGCATGAAGATGTGGACCAGGTGTTTGGCAGGCTCTCCCGTTATATGGTGCGTTTCGGGAAGACCTGCCAAACACCTGATGACATCGTGAAGGTTGTCAACGAGTTTCTCCAACAAGCAGATTTTCCATTCGAGCCGCCGGCTGCACGTCGATGTGTGAAGATCAATCAGGCAAGAGATTGGTTTCTTGATTTTGAAACGATTCATATAAAAGATGTTTTTGTTTATTACTGTTTTTTTGTTGGTGTAGGTTTGGAAAATGCCGGATCAATTCATTCCATGGTTGAGTTGCTTGTTGGTTCTTCCTCAGGAAAAGTTTCCTCATGGCCGCTGTGCCGGTCCATTTGGCCGGAATAGGAGGGCCAGGGGCGCCACATGTGTTCCGCCTAGTACGAAGATGCAATCTTGGATGCTCAATTTCAATTTTTGTGTACTGAAATTGGCCTTCAGTTTTTCAACGTTAAGTTATGTCTACATAAGAAACTGCAAAGTTTGTTCGAGTTTGTTCCCAAATGAAACTGCAGCACAAGAAATATCACTGGTTGTTTGGCATTGAATCTCCATTTGAGGACCTCACGGCGCAGAATTGACTGACGACTACTGGAAGCTTACCCCGGTGCAGCAAGGGTCCAATGATGTGATCCTTCAGCTCCTTGTGACAGCTTAACAGTGCTTTCAAAATTAAATTCAGATGCTAACATAGTTTGTGTGGTCAGCATCATCTCTATATATTTTCGGAATCCACGGTACGGCACTGACAGGTTCTTGACGTTTTTTGGCGGAATGGCCGATTGAAATTGAAGCATGCTCTCGTTGACTTGGGATTTGGTTTGACATTTGTTATGATTGACCTGCAAAGGACAACGCGGTGGATGCACAATCCAGAGTTCTCCAACAACTTGCTGTTCTTTCCACAAATGGCTGCTGCAGAGACCCTCCCGGCTGGTGTCCCTGGAGGCTTGAAGGGTTCAATGCTTGACAGAGTGAGTTCCAAAGTTTTTTGGATGCTGAATAATTTTGAATTCTTCTTTGGTCGAATTTCACTTGATGTTTTCATTGGGTCGTGTTGCAGTTTTTCTGGCTATACCCAGCCCCTGCAGCCTTGAGCGAAAAGAAGACCATTGCTGCATCCTTCAAAGACAACATCTTGAAACACACACCTTTGCTGCGTGACCCTCTGTATGGCTTGCAGCGTTCAGCCATTCACCTGGAGAACTGGGTCCATGGATTGCTGCCTCGAGGAGATCTTTTGGATGTTTCAGCGCAGCTTAGCTGCTCTTACCATGAAGCGTTGTAATGGCAACCTGGTTTTCCCCAAAATTTGCAGTTCGGACATCCATTGCGTTGAACGCAAACGGCATTGATCATGGATCAAATTTCTATTTCAACAAATCAAATTTCAAAATCTGATATCGCATAGTGTGTGATTTGTCACCAGCAGCTTGCCAGGAACATGTTCATTTCTCAAAGGCTTAACATCCCAAACGTATTGAGGTGTGCTGGCGATGCACGTGGTGTTGTTGCTGGATGTCAAGCACCTGCTGCAGAAACTTTTGAAGTAGCGGCGAATCGTTTGCGGTTACTTTGCTTAGATTTTGGCACAGAATGTATTGTGATTTAGAAAACACCTTCAGTCACATTTAGCCCAGGTCAACCATGTCAGTTTCCAAATTCCATTCAGGCTTCAGCGGCCGAAAGAGTACCGCAAGACACTTGTGAAATATACCAAGAGGGTGTCATGCCGGATGACCCTTCGTGCTGCTGCCAAAGCATGGTCAAATGGCGTACCATGGCAGGAAGCGATTCAGATTGCTGAAAGAGCTGAGAAAACAGTTCAAGGAAAAGGTAAGGGTAAAGGCAAGGGGAAGGGCCCGAAATGATTTTGAAATTATTGTGATTTCGAACCAGAACCATTTTGGAAAATCCAAGCAGGTCTGCAAAAATTACATTGGTGTTGTTTGGGGCACCTCCTTTCAATGTTGCTGTGCCTTTGCCTTTGGAGCCTGCTTCCGGCCCATCCATCGTTTCACCCCTTTGCATATTTCTGTGTTGATCGTGCTGATCGAGACGCCGATTCAGAGTCAGTCTTGGCCTCAGAGTAAGAAGCAGTTGTTGGCCTTTAATTCTAACTCTACTGCACCAGCCGTAGCTTCACAACAGCGCATTAAGGTGCCCCTACGCTGCTCGATGACATCCAAGGCTTGGCATCTTTCAAGTGTGGAGGTTGATGATGGTTAATGATTGTGCAGTCATGTGTGTAGAACACCTTCAAAACTTGAAATCTCAGCCTTTCTTGTTCGAAGCACAGCAATTTGTTTTCTTTCGTGTTTGGTTGTTCATGGCGCTGCTTTTGCACAAATGCCTGCTGAAAGAAGAGGTTGCCGCCCAAAACTTGATCATAGCATCCGAGATCAAGGTGGAAACTTGCCTCCTGCTGGCTGAGCTTTCGGAGTTGGTTCCCAAGACTGACTCCCCCGGCTACCAGAAGTTCAAAGACATTCTCTGCGAGCTTTGCGATTACTGTCAGAAGGTTTGTGACAGTCACGGCCTACTTCCTTTCCACCAGCACAAGTTTAATCCTACCAGGTTGAGCGAAGATGAATTGGCTGAGATCCGGAATGCCCTCGAAGCCCTTTGGGTCGAGTCAGAGGGGTATGCCAAGTTCCACGTTTACAGGTGCTTGGACACAGCGACGGATTTCTGCTTTCAGCTTGGGGCAAGATTGGGTTGGGAAAGTGCTGCACACTTGGGGTGCCGCTTCCAGTATATCTTGGGCAGTCTTTCCAAGCCCGTGAAGAAGGATGAAGTGGAAAGTGACATGCAAGTTGAAGGTGACGTCGTTGTCATCCATCCCAGAGCTGATGCCAAGCAGTGGTTCTCCACATTATGCGCCCAGCCATACAAGCCAACTGTTTGAACACGTGAGATGGAGCATCATCATTGGGGATGATAATGATGATGCCTGATTTTGTTTGGATGCTTTGAACTTTGAAGTCTAGACAGTGGACTCAAGAAATTTATCATGATGCTCATGTCATTGTGACGTGTTCTAGACAAGAGAGTGCCTTTCCGTGATCGAAAACATGTGTGATTAATCTGAGCAGTGAACAACGAAGCACACTTGAGGTTGCAGGGGTGTTGAGACAGCGAAGCCTTTTGTTTTTTTCCCTGGATGCCGGCCAGGAATCAGTATTTGGTGGAGGCAGGTTGATCTCATTGGAGTGCTGACGCCAAACGATTTTTTGATACTTCGCAGGACAGCAACAACTAACAACCACAAGTACAAACACAACCACAATAGCAGCAGCAACAACTACAACAACAACAGCACAACAATAACAAATGCCTGTTTGATGACAGGTCGGAGATGATTCCAGTTGGTTGCCCAGAGTGATTCTGTTAGCGTGAACTTGGGCAAGTGCATTCAGCTTCAATCTGATTCTGATCTGATCTGATCTTTGTGTCATGTAGTGCTCAATTTCAGCTTTTGTATGCATGTGCTTGCGGCTTGAAGGGGTCGTTGTTACTGTTTTGTCTGTGCGAATGTCGACTCTGCCGCCCATCACGGATTTGTCCGACTCTGAGTTCAACAAGCAGCACACAGTTGGTTTGAACCTAATGCAATACCAAGGTCGGACTCTGACACCGAACAAGCAATGCCCATTGCCAAGCCCGTTCCAAGAAAGAAAGTCGTCAAGGGTAAGCCCATGAAGTCAATGAAGATACTGGTTAAGAGGAAGTGCGTTAGGGCCATGAAGTCAAAGAAGGCAAGGCATCATTACGCTCATTGAATTGAAAGTCCTTGAAACTTTTCGTTCAGAGTTGAATGTTTTTGTTTTGTGCTAGGCGCAGCCTGCTGGCTTAAAAGTGCCTTTGAAGGTTTGCAAGACTGGATTGAAAGCCGACTTCAAGGCCGCTTCTTGTGTTTTCAATTTGATTTGCCTCAGGCTCACAAATCGTTGCCAGGTGCCTCGTCATGGTGTGATCTCTGATGGCATTTTGCGCTCGGCATCGGTGGCGCTCAAAAGCATGTCATATCTGGGATTGAAAGTCGTCGAAGCCTCATTCATGAAAATCTTCACACAGCAAGGCATGAGCTTGCCACTCAAGCCTCCCGTCTCCAGGTTTGTCGCAACAGCCCTGGCTTCAAGAAAAACGGGGCAGCACGCTTCAGTGGAACTTGCGTGTTCCGCAGCTGGTCTACTATTCGTGTCGGCCTTGAAGATGGTGTGTTTAGTTTTTGGATTGCTTCGTTTTTCCTGCCTGGATCGCTTCGAGGTTGCTTTTCAGCTACGACATCAGTTGCCAAAAGTGAAGTAAGTGCACGCGGAATCAGTGCCAGCTACTTACTCATGATGTCAGGGAGTGATTTCATTACGCCTTGAAAAAGGATATCATTTGATCATGGAACATCACAACAAACGTACAAGCGCTATACAATTAGTTACTTTGATTTCCTCTACCCACACGTGTTGCCAAGGATCTCGCGAACCAAGTTCGCTTTTCCACCAAGTATGGAAAAGCCATCAAGGAATCCGGCGCACATCCCGGAAGGTTTCTCTCAGTGCGAGCCGGAGAGTGGTTTCAAGGTGTGTCAGATCGGAATTGCCATACGAAACGTAGTTGATTATAATTGTGGAAACCTGGCAGGTCTTCCACCAGGTTGGACAAGTGACATTCCCAAAGATCGCAAGCTGCTGCCGCCCACTGGATTTGAATTGCCGGACAGGTCTTCAATCATCACCCAGGAATTATATCCTTTGTTTCGAGTTTAATCATCCTGACCACTTGTTCTGCAGCAAAACTGCACAAGGTTTGGTTGATTTGTGCTACCAGTTACTATTCATGAAATATCAAATAATAAGATCATACACCGTGGTGTATTATCATATGATGTGATATGATGTAAGTAAGAATAGTAAAATAGTTATCATTCTGGAGCAACTTGGGCATCAGAATTAAAATCTGATGAGAAAGGGGCGCTTTTTGATACGTTCTTAGGCAATGTTTTCGGGTTTGTTGTTAGCAGAGATAGAAGTGAATTTTAGCATGTCGGGGTGGACGGCTATCATTACTTTTATTGTCACAACTTTACATCCAAAGTTAGGTTCATTGTTGACGCAACCTCTCACTACTTGAAGGCTTTCAACAGTCTGTATCAGACAGGGGCGCTCTTTGATACAGACTTCTTTGGTGCACTGTCATGCCTGCATGCCCGCACGCAGTTTTAAATTTTCACCAGTCGCGCATCAAATTTACAGCCACTGTTCTTATGTATTGAGGTAGCAGACTGCAAGCAAGCCTGCGTGCTAGACCCCCCAAAAAAAATCAGACACCCTCCCGGCAGCGAATGCCGAAGCGGCGCCGCAGCGAACAAAACACCGAAAAGATAGCTTGCCCTAATAAGAAATCATTCGAGCAGGATAATAATTCATCCTCGTGCCAGGCTAGGGCAAAAGACTGCCTTCAAGAGATCGTGACCCTACCGTTACACCACTTATTATTATGAGAGCATTGCAAGTTGCAGGAAAACAGCTTGCGTTACACCCAAGTTCAAGTTGATGGTGCCCAATCATCTACAAAACTTCCGTTTTTCTTTGCGTGCGACCGCCACTTTCTCGTTAAAATTTGGAAGCCCAAGAGGCCGCTATTGGGTCTATGTTGGGCTCTCACGGCGATTCAATGACTTTTGTTTTGAAATGGTACCTTTCGAGGTGGTTTAAGACAAACATGCTGAAAACCAGCCGAATTAGATGAAGTCCTCCGCCACAACATGGCGGTGGTGAGGGAATGAACATCTGGAGGGACATATTTTTTCTACAGTGCCCGTTTTTGGCATGTTTACAACCAAATGTAAAAACCAACATTCTAGACCAAAAAAAGCGCCCCTTTCTTCCAGAATTAATTTACATATGATATTTTTTCCACACGTGTGATCATTGACTACCACTCTTGATGTGGAACAAACCACAGTCACACCTGCAGGACAAAGAGAAGTTCAAGGCAGTGTCCCTGTTTTCAGGGATAGGAGGACTCGAGCTTGGCATTGGAGCGCCACGGTCTCAGTCAGCCCATTGATTCAAAGAGTATCTCTTTTTCAAAGTGAAGAGAATACATGTTGATATTGCAGGATATTGCCACTGCCAAGTGTTTTCGGATTTGTATCGCTGGTGAAACTGCAGCTCCTCACGGAATGGTCCAAAACATTTAGTCTCACCGGCCGGCGCATGCAACACCAGATCCTGAAGCGATGGAAAGCTGGCAAACTGTTCGAACGGTAGGAATCAATCAAATCCGGTTGCTCGGTGGAACTGTTTCACATGTCAAATCATCATGATGCTACATGGTCCTTGAGATATTGTAAGATAAAGATCTGGTAGCCAATCAAAACCGCTGGCCCTTAGGGTCCCTCGAGGAGTTCCAGTATCGTGCCGATGGAGGGGTCAGGAGTTCCTGGTCCATACTGATTTGAGGTGTAGACCTATTTTGTTGTGGGGTAGAATTCAAGAACCGGATCAAAACTTCAGTGAAAAGTGAAAAGAACATGTTGGAAATTGGAAATCGCATTTTGTTGGTTTGCTTCAATGAGAAATTAATATTGGCCCTACTCAATCATCCAAGGTACAGCTGGAATAGAAATTGTTGGATGTTGATGACTGCTGGGCACCATGAACAGAAGCAGCCTGGCGTAGCAACCTCTTTCAATCAACATGGAGCGGCTGATCAACGTGGAACCAAAGACTTTTCACCTGCCCCTTGGCAATCTATAATATTGACATGCCGCAATTTAAAATGAATTCATTATTAAACATATTTTTAGCCAGGATGTCACACTTTACCTGCATTAGCCACTGCCCAACTGACCCAACCAATGTCCTCCGTCAAGGATGTATCCCACGAGTCTCACCAGGGGCAGCCTCCCACCAAGCCACAGAAGTGACGCGAAGACCAAAATAATCAGGTGACCGAAGAACCTGTCCATGTATACCATTTTTTGTGCATTGGTGACTGACCTCTCATGATTCATGATGCGATAATTCTTTGAGTGGGTGGTGCCCAAGGTGGTTTACACCGTTGGTGATGGTGCGCATCTCATTCACAGATATTACAATATATGGACTTGAACCAGAAACCAAAAAAATTGCAAAAGAGTTGTTGACTCCGCTCGTCATGCCTCAGGTAGAAGCCGACCCCTACTGCAGGGCGGTATTACAGGCAAGAATGGCAGAGGGTTCGTTGCCAACTTGCCCTCTAGTGTGCGACGTAGTGGGGTACAATCCCAGCGGACCTGCGTGCAAAGCTGATGCTGTCGTCGCCGGGTTTCCATGTCAGGCCTGTCAGTTTTGATTCATCAAGCTGTCAAGTGTGAGACTTCCAAGAAATTCAGAACAAAACAGTAACATTTCAAATGTTGGGTTCTAAGTTCTAACTCCAACGTTATAAGTTATAGAAGTTCAAATGTTCAAACATATTTACTTGACGCTGTTGTTTGAGTCCTTCGGTCCACAGAAGCCTTTCTTGCACGCTAGCAAGAACACACGGGCACGATTCGCCTCAACTTTCAAAAAAGCATCAAATAACATGAACGTGGAACAGTTCAACATGAGACACATGGTCCATTTTAATTTTCCCACCTCCAAGCCAACGTTGCGCATCGTGTTTGCCGTCCAGAAGAGGTCGAGTCCACGTGTGCGGCACTCCTGGTGAGGCAGGTGAGAAACTCTCTGGGTGCGATTTGAAGGGAACGCCTCATCACCCACCTGTATGATATAGTTGAGCATGTTGCGGCAATTTGTTTGCCCACTTAATAGCGCGAGGACATTTTCTAACAAAAGCAGCCGCCTCACGGTTTGCAGCCACATCACCATTTTTTGAATAGCATGTGTGTTCAAACATTCACCAAAGAAACATTTTCATAGTGTCCGGCGATTTTTTTCAGAACCCTGATAAGTTCCCCACGCACGAGGGCACCGGTCGAAAATACGGAAAGTTTCTTTCACCAAGCTTGACCTACTGTCAAGCATCCCCAACTGACACCCGGCTGCCGATACTCCCTGGCACAGCTGACGTTTATATTCAATGAATCCACACATCTTTCACTTTATGAACCAGCTAGACACTCAGAATGTTTTACAAACTTGCATCGAACTAAGTACAATTACCTGGCTTAAAAATGAGTTTTCCCCACAAAGAGTTGGTTCAGTACAGTGACAGACTCTCAAGGCCAATAAATTTTCAACAAGAACCGTATTGGCATCAGAATCATTTGACGTTTCTTGTCGTGAAGTACCTTGAAGATTTTAGGTAATTACCAGGACAGTTCACCGAAATGTAACCTCGCTTAGAGCACAGTTTTGGGTTCAGCAGTCCAGTGTTGTTCAGCTGGGCGTCGCGAGGAACTACCACCGGCAAACTTCTGGATCGAACGCCCATGGAACTCCAAAGCTGCCCTTCCAATGTCCGAGTGGCTTTGCAACCAGCGGAGAAGCACCGACAAAGAACGGATGCACTGCCTAGGCAATGTTGTGGTACCACAACAAGGTTTTTTAGCAGTGAGCATTCTCTTGAGGATGGCCCAAGGAGAATATTTTGTCAGCTGAGTTGGAAGCCCCATCGAATACTGTACCTGCAAACATATCATGTTACAACAATTCAGGTGTTAATGATTCCTACTATCATCATTACTGTGTTGCTTGATGATTTCGCTGCGTCAATGGAGGTGTGCCTTCCACAGCCCTTATTGACATTGATGGCCTACTTTTCTAAGTCATTTCAACTGTGGGATCGTTAAGGTCTGGCAGTTTTCAAGCTAATTCGGAATGATATGTCAATCTTTGGCGATGATCTTGCCAATAAAAAACGGGCGGAAACCAATTCTGGCTTGGATTTTGAGCTAATGACTCCACCATGATCGCCAAAAAAACACCCACAAGCTGAGGCTTCGAGCCACATGCGCCACTTTCTGCGCTGCAAATTTGCCTGTCAGGCAAGGGGCCCATTTCTGACTTTTATTTACTTTGAAACTCTTTTCTTCTCATCGCAGGGGTCATTCATGGGAACAAGTTTCCACTTCAATTGCAACTCCAAAGCACGAAGAATGTCAAGGATTTATGGTTGATTCTTCGCGCGCGGAGTAAGTCTAATATAATAAGTGCCAACCCTAAACCCTAAACGTTATGGCATTTAGGGTGCGGCAGCGTAAGTAGCATCGCGGAGTAAGTCTAATAAGTGCCAACCCTAAACCCTAAACGTTATGGCAAGTGCCAACCCTAAACCCTAAACGTTATGGCATTTAGGGTGCGGCAGCGTAAGTAGCATATTAACATGGAGTGGTCACAAACGGCAGGATTTTTCAACCCTTAAAACGGAGATGGATCCTAGGTCAGATCCATCTCCGTTTCTTGTTGGGATGGTGGCGTCGGATTTTGGATTTTTGCTGGATTTTGCAGGGGGCATATTCAACATAAGAAATGGAGATGGATCTGACCTAGGATCCGTCTCCAAATACGGCCTTGAGCCAGCATTGGTTTTGAGCCGGATGTCAGGGGTCTAATGACTAACAAATCGGAGATGGATCTGAGGTCAGATCCGTCTCCAAATTAGGTCTGGATGGTTCCCCACAAAAAAACGGAGACGGATCAATGCCAAATCCGTCTCAGTTTGTTCTTTGGAGACGGATTTGTGCCGGATCCGTCTCCAAATTTAGGTTTGGGTGGTTGCCATTTAAAATTGGAGATGGATTTGAGGTCGGATCCGTCTCCAAATTTTTGTTTGGATGGTTGCGAAGTAAAATTGGAGACGGATTTGGGTCGGATCCGTCTCCAATCATAAATCGGAGACGGATTTGGGCCGGATCCGTCTCCAATCATGGATCATAAATCGGAGACGGATTTGGGCCGGATCCGTCTCCAATAAAGTAGGTCGGATCCGTGTCTGTATGCAGTATATTTATCATTAACTCGAGACAGGGCTGGATCAATCTCTGTCTATTGTCATTTGAGGCAGATTTCGGATGGGTCAGTTTCCTCCTTTTGGATCGGTTTGTTTTTGGCATCGGGGCTGGATCATTGTCGATCTTCCTTTTTGCGCACAAATCCTTTTTTAACATCCAAAGGAGCATCGGCAATAATAATCCAACCCTAATTCCAAAAGCCAACCCCACTTAGGAGAAGAAAAATAAAAAAACCTGCCCTTGACGGATGGTGGAGAATTACATCTACTATGATTATGTCATGTGTGTATCTAGGCTGACATACCACTTGTAGGGACAAAGAGGAACTAGCCAGCCCTGCTTTAGACAGAACAATTAGTGCCACTCTTGGGGGGGGGGCGCCAAGGACATCAGAAGTTAATTGTTTCCTGAAAATATCATCTCACTGTAGATCAAGTCTGTAGACTTTTGGATCTGCCCTGGTTTCAAGCATTTCATGCCACAACACTTCACCTAGAAAGTTTTCCTAGAAGGAAATGGAACAGACATCCCAGGGCGTGAAAATTTTGAGGCTTAGGATTCTTGGACGTAGGGCTGCCACACCACACCACCAGTCCCTGAAGTGTAGGGTAAGTTGTTTATGGTCTGTTCCTGGGTGAGGCAACTTTACTTGTAAAAATTAGCCAACTCCCCTCTCCGTACGGGAAACCTCTACTAATCTAAGACGTTTGAAAACCAGAACATTTTGAACAGAAGGTCTTGTTAAAAGATTCTAGGAACTAGAGAATGTTTGTTACCACGACTGCAAAAGACAGGCGCGCTTTGAAGGGAACTGTCGTGTCCTCTCTTCTCCATGTTAAAACCAGTAGTATAGTTCATTCAGTCGCCTTAAGATGTGATTGTGATATGAATTCTTGATTCGATCCTGTCCTATCGCCTGTGCTGTCCACAACCGCCGCGGCTCCAATTCAGCCTCAGTCACGGCGGTATAGTGCGCATTGCTTTGGTTTGGATATCGACATTTTTGATAGATCTTTTCCATTTAACAATCACATTCGAAAAAAACTACTCTTGGCTTCACATCGTTTCCGACTGCCATGGTGAAATCTGCACTGTTGCTGCATGACACATGGTGTAGGAAGATTCTTGAGGGCAACAAAGTCTGGGAGCTGCGCAGCAAGAACTGCCACAAGAGAGGTCGCGTGGGGATAGCTTGCACCTCCAAATCAAGTCCAAACAAGACAACCCAACTGCTGGGGGAGGTAACCCTTGTTGACTCCATCGAAGTGGCTGAAGTTCGCAGTGGTTTGCTTGTGCCCCCGAAGACAAACCCTGAGAATTTTTTGTTCTTGAAGGAAAATACACCCAAACATCAAGTGAACGTGGCTGCGTCGTATGGACAAAAGTATCAACCACCTAGTATTCTTATTGCTTCCAAACTTTTGGGCCATGCACCTGGCCATCAACAAGAATGCAGCAATATTCCGGAAAAAAGAAGGGCGTATACTTACTGTGTCGCTACTTGCGTGTTAATTAAGGACCGCTGACTCAAGATCACGGATGGATTAATTAGAGGATCATCCCCAAAAAAGATTCGGTAATGGGGCCACCCAATGCTACCTGAATGTGAATTGGGGGGGTGGGCCTGTGAAGGACCCCTGAAAATCCCAACATCAAGGGTCACCCCCAAAACAGGTTGGTAACTGAGTAACCCAAATTAGGATTGGTTTCTAACTTTTGCTGGTCTACGGAACCCATGAAGTAGACAACATCTTGAATTTGCTTGTCTACCTAAGTCTGCTCCAGCCGTCTCTATTTCTTCTTGTACCTCTCAGAGTGTGGCAGGTTGGGCCAAAATATGATAGCTCGAAGGCCGAAGCAAGGCAATGCTCGATCCTTAAGCTATAATGGAAAAAGGCATTGAGTGTGACCTTGTCTATTACTAGACTGGTGTTCCTGCAGCATGCTCATTGGAAAGTCAGCGCAGGCTTGATTCCAAAGTTTTGACTCTATACTTCAGCTTTTTTGTTCGAAACCAAGTTTCAAGTTACGCTCAGAACTCAGAACTTGCTTTTCTGTGCGCATGGCGCCCAAGAAGAGGAACAGCAGTGGCGGTAGCACTCCGAAGCCCAAAATATCACGCTTGAACAGCTCCAGTGAGTGGGTCGTTCCAGAGCATATCACCCGAATCATGACATGGTGTTTCGCCTTAACTTATTTGGTAGCAGATCTACATTTCAATTTAATTATCATGAGTGCAGCCATTCCACTTGGACTGAAATGATGTTAAACCTTGCAAGGTTGGAAGATGTGGTTGTGAAGGCTGGTGGGGCTGACAAGTACCTCGACAAACGGTACAAAACACAGGCCGGAGTTACTTTTTATTTTGTCCCTGTCACTGTATTGACTTTGTCCACGTTTTCATTTTGTGATGTCCTTCAGGCAGACAAGATGGACTTCGCAAAGTGGCTTAATACCACATTTCCTCCAGACCCCAGGCTTGGAGTATTTGAAACCAGCAGCTCAAGGAAATGTCAGTGTTGTTTGGGCCCTGTTGTGGTAGGCAAAGTTATGGCAAAGACGCCAAATCGGGAGCTCACGTTGTGCGCCCATTCAACCTTGGATGGAGAAGTGACTTTGGCTTAGCATACATTTGCGAGCCGGAGGAGCTGCTGTATCTATGCCAGTTGATAGTCACGAATGGGTCACTTGGTTATGGCATATTAAATAGAGAGGGTGTGTTTGCGACGCTCATTTTAGATTGGATGAGCCCTTCTTTTGAATGCTTTCAGGTTTAGGACCAATTCTGACATCGCTGGCGTCGAAAAGCTTGCAGTGACATTGCCGGATTCAGCTTATTTGGAGCATGCTTACAAGCAATTACCGTGCCTTGATGATGATGAAGGCCTGCCCAGCTGCTTTTGGTGTTTTCCAAGTTCTTCACATCAGCGTTGGACTTGTGTTTTGGTGTTTTGTGTTTGCTAGGACTTCTGGCCCCATTTTCATTGGGCTACATCAAAGGTTGGCGCCGCAGTTGCGCAGCATTAATCGTTGCGCATGGCATCCGTGAGCTGGATTTGTCCTTGGATGTGTTTCCTAAGGAGTATGTGGTGCCTAGTCTCAAGGCTGTCACTGTTCTATGCATGTTTGATTGTTTACCCAGTGATCGTTTCCAAGGTGTCCATGCAAACCATCTACGTCACCATGGGCAGCTATGGCCATGTTTCTGAGCAGGTTCTAGCTTCCCGAGGCAGGAAATGCCATGCCACCAGCTTCATCAGTTGCCTTCACAACTCGAGCATTTGAAGTTGAATGATTGAACCCTTTCTGCACAGGCATCACACAGGCCTCAGCGAACACGAGGAGACTTCCGAATTGTTTCAACTTGCTTCGGCAAGTGGAGGTGCTGGAACGAAGTGGAACCCGCGATGTTGCACAGGTGGTTCCTTGGCCCACCAGGGTTTTGGTTGGTACTAGTTAAGTTTGTGTTTCCTTCTTTGATCAGTTGCTCAGGCTTGGGACAACGCAGCTAAGATTTCGAAGGCCTTTGGAGTAGGGAAGTTTGAATCACTTGCGATCGAGAAGCTCATGGACAAGACATCGAAGCCAATGGTCAATGCTTTGCGTGATGCTGTCCGTGTGCGAGGCATGCGAGGTTTTCTCACGCATGAAACGGTTGCACGAGAAGTGTTTTGTTTGGCTTTCTCATCTGGAGTTCAGAATCTGGAAGCGTGGAATTCACAGTTGACGAACCTTCACGATGATGCCCTCGTTTCTTGTTGAGCTTGAAACAGGACACACATTCTAGATTCCTGGTATAACGGATGATTTTTAAAGTATGATTTTTTCAACTACCACGTTACGCAACCAAGGATGTATAGTTGAAGTTTGAAACGTGTTTTCCACCAAAATTCTTTGTCTAGTTCTTGCCGCATTAAGGTCGGGTTGCTGATTCAACGTTTGTGCGGAGACTGGGATAAACAGAACCCAACCATGCGCAAAGCTTGGGTCTACCGTGACGTTGTTGCCCTTCACGCAGTGTGTGGAGGATTCCTTCATTTCACGTCGTTGCTACGTAGCAAGCTGCCCGTGGTGGACTTCGAGAAGTACTACCCCAGCATGTTGGAGCAGTTTACACTGGGGTTCCTTGACCCAGACATAATGCACGCATTGGAGACTACCGTGCCGCCATCAACCATGAGTTCAGTGGGCTTTCTCAGGCAGGTAGCAACTTCGAACAGTCAGTTCTTGTTTCACATCTCTTGCTCAAATCATCGGGTTGATCACACATGTTGCGAGCCAAGATTGTTTTGCAAAAGAGCATGTCAAAGTCCTGTTTTTAGATTACTGGCTCTGGAGGACTGTGGCCAGCGAGATCGAAGACCGGCACACGCGTGAACTTCAGGAAAGATCAAGAACTTGCCGAAAGAGTGTCGGCTGCGACACTAGAGCAGATCCGTATGAAGGTAGATGCGGACATGAAGATCTTGCAAGAACACGTTCCATCGAAGGAGAAGGAGCAGTACGAGGCGAACTTGGATCTGAAGTACCTGTCCCAACGGCAGCAGTGGCTTGGTGCAATTTGTTGGGTTGGGGGGCGTCTCTTTGTGCTTACTTTCAGTCCATCATGCCCATTGCGAGGAAAGGGCAGTTGTACGTGAAAGAGTTCATGCAGAAGCATTGCAAGGCCATCTTGATCGAGGACAAGGACGTGCCGACTGTTGAGCAGATTTTGCGTGAGGTGGCGCAGTTCTCTGGCCAGTTCGCTGAAGCAGGCGCCCAAGTGTCCCTTGCAAGGTTTCATTTTCCCATTGTGATTGTTGGGACATGTAAGATTTTATAACATTTAAAATAATTGCGCTGCCGATTGAGGGCAATTATTAATATATTTCCAAAGAATAAGAACTAGCGCCAATCATGGCTAAGGAAAATGAATAGCACCAATCATGATCTCCAGACTGGGATAATTTGTCCAAACCTGACGTTGCCTAGGTACACGTTTGGTTTTATGGATGCTACAATTTTCCAGGCGCATTCGAATTCCCTGAGAGCAGCCATGTCGGCGTTGTCAACTATTTGCAACCTGAAGCCCCACCAGAACATTGGTCACCTTCAATGGCCGGTTCCGCACAGCAACACCACGAATGGGGCGTTGGTGAAGCACCGCAGGATCTTGGAGGATCACTTCAATGGTGCCAAGCTGGATACCACCCACGTTGTGGGAGTCTACGTTACCAGACCTGCAGATGCCCCAACCTCTGACAAGAGGCAGGGTGTTCATCCTGCTGTTGCCATGCGTGCTGATCCGAGGTTGTGTCCGTGGACGCCACCGGACATGATAGGACCCATCCCTTTGGTGTGACATGGTGGGGTTTGATCCAGATTCACGACCTGGTGCCACAGCCAGAGTGGAGCAGAGCTTGGGTTGTAGTTCGCAAGTTTTTCTTTCTCTTTTGATTGCAAGGAAAGTAGTAGTTGCAATCTAGCCAAGCTGATTCTTTCTTCTCCACACATCATCAAGGAAGGGGCTTGACGTTCACAAGGCAATCCTTGATGCCTACTTGCAGGGCCTTGAGATTCCTGAAGGGGGCCAAGTTGTCGTGGTTGATGTCATGCCAAACAGGACCAACGGTTTGGAAATTTGGAAACTATTGTTTCTTTTTAAATATTCTGTTTTGAAGTCTGTTTTCCAAGAACCAGTTTTGATTGTTACAGAGTTTTGTGGCAGGCATGCCGAGATGGCGCGTGCTGTGGTGCGAGAGCGATTGGCAGGGCGATGGCTGAATGTTCACTACATCGGCATTCTGAAAGCCGGTTCTCAGAAGGATGTGCTGGCTGGCATTGAAGAATCGGTCTACAACTCCTGGGATTCCAGCTCTGAAGCCCCCGCTGCGCAGAGAGCACGTGAAGCAGCAGCCACCCCAAGTTTGAGCATGATTCTGTGGCAGCACAACCGACCGGTGTTCCCACCAGCTCTGTTATCAAAATTCGTTGAGGGGTCGCCCCATCACGGTGAAGTGCAGAAAATGAAAAAAACATTGGAAGAGTTGTGGCCTGCAGATTCAGCTCCGGAATCTTCTACTGGTGGCGGCCCCGTGCGCGCTGTGGGTTCGCCGGACCTTTCTGGAGTCAATATGCTGGATTTGGAGCGCTTAGTCGACCTCAGGACCATCAGTTCTGATTCTTTCGCTGAAGAGAAGTTACTTTGCAAAGCTGGTGTTGGTTGATATTCAATTTTTCACGGTTCCATTCTGATTCATTTTTGTGTTGCGGATTGTTTTTTCTTTGTTGACAGTGATCGGTTGGCATATTTCAGCTGTTACTGTTACGTTGTGGATTCATATGAGGCTTGCAGTTCTTCCTGGAAGACCAGGCAAGCCGACGATTCTGGTGACGAAGGAATACAAAATCTACTTGGGAAATTTGACGGACGAGGCAGTGGAGCTTACCGCGGGGGAACTGTTTGGCTTTGGAACTGGCGCGTTTGAAGTCAAGCTGATTTCAGGCTCGGTAGTGTTGAGAAGACTGAAGAGTGCTTGTTTGAGATGCCTATGTTAACATTGATTTATATAGTTCTGTTTGGGTCCAGGTGCTGGGACGACGGAGCAGCACACCCTTCCATGGAGACTTGCAGCAGACACTGACCTGATCTTATATGACAAGAAAGCGATGCCACTTTGCACCCTTATGTGTAAAGTGGCCCGTGATCGTGGCATCGGGGACATCTCTGTGTATGAGCATGAAACGTCCAAACTTACACGGCCGGTTCTTTGGCATCAAGTTGTTGTGTTGGACGATTTTAATTCGGGGCAGAAACAGTACCCAGTTGGAAACACGTCACAATTGAAAACGTTCATGAGGCTGAACATCACGATATCACGATTTAGGTTTGAAGAAGGCGCGCATGTTTTTCACATGAAACGTTTCAACACCTTTGTTGGGAGCATGTTCGGCTTGTCAAGTCAGTATAAAGCGCAATAATATAATAGATACATTTACAATGATATACATATATTTTTTACACACACATGCATATCACTATGTACTACATACATTATAATATATTATAGATATATTTCTGTGTTTTATGTATATTATCATGATTCGGTTTATATTGAGTTAACAAATTATGCCTTTTCTTGATGTATCAGGGACGCGCGAGAATTTGACAAAGACCTTGTGGTTTATTTTTGGGCCTATTGAATGTTGGGTATTGTTTCCCGAAAGTATTTTTTTACCATGTTGAATCTGGACCAATTTAGGTTCCATTCTTATCAAACTTCCCTGTCATGTTATATATTGAAATTGGGTTTCCAAGAGGCCCCTAAATTATTGGGCCCTTGATGTGATTCAAAGAGCAACGACAGTTTTGGCACGTTTTGAAATGGATTTAAATGCGCTAGATTTACACCCAGCTTGATTCTAAATCGTTTAATCTTCCAGAACAAAGACTTTTTGCGTCTACGTTTGATTTTTAGCATGTTTTTAGACCATGTCCAAACCATATTCAAAGGAAACATATTGAAAAGTGCTCCGTCATCATCCGCCAAGAAATCATACCAAAGCAAGATTCTTCAAAGTCTATGACAAAGAAATCTAGGTCAAAGAAAATGGTTCCCCAATAAAAAACTGCTGTATTCCTGGTCCTTGCTTTGAGGTCGAGGGTGGTGGCCAACCCGAATTCGTTCCCTACCGTTACAACGTTGGGGGTTTGCCCAGTGGAAAAGCCAATTGCTTCAAGCCAAACCCGCTTGCGGCAAATTTCGATCATGAGAACCACAAATTTGGAACACTGGGTGCTGTGTTTGTTGGAAATCTGAGCAAGCTCCCCCGGCAGGAGCATTGCAAGACTGCTGCAGTGCTTTGGGAGGCAGGCCTTATGAATCTATAGACGGTGTTTTTGACATGTCACCTCTATCTTTCAAAAGCATTTCTTTTGGTCCCACCCCATCACTTTGGCCCCGGAAATTTCCCCCTTAGCACCTCTTTCTGCAGGTGCAAGTTCAGACAGGGAGCTCCACTCCGCAAGTAGCCCCTGCGAAGCCGAAGCTGTGCCTCACGTGTAGAGTTCGTTTGGAGCCAAAGACTTGGGCCCAATTGACATAGCAAATTCTCGATTTCATAAGATCTGGGACCGAATGATTTGCCAATCTTTTGACTTGTGCATATCATCGCATGACCTTACAAGTGACCCAACTATGTGAGCCTTTCAATTTTAAATGCCAGTCTACTAAGCTGTCACTCAACTCTGCCCTGTTTTTGGTTAACGATATGGCAATCATCTCAAGATGTCCTGCGTCCGTTCTCGGGAAGTGGCCTTCAGCATGATGCTGCAGGTTCTCACACCTCAGATGCTGGCAGTTCATGTAAGATTCCAGCAAAAATTACAGTGTTGTCCAGCGTTGAATCGAAACCATGTCTTCACCATGCAGTTGGAATGTCAAAGGGTATTTTTAAAATCTGAATGAGCCGGCTTGCGATCGATGCATTTTTTGGAAGGAACAATTATCGAAGCGACCGGTACGTTAGTAGCCAACGCAGCCAAACGAAGATTGCCGTTTTCGCCATGGCCGGAATTTTACCACCCATTACATCAGTAACAGAGTCTGAAGACGAGGCCATTTTTTTCGTCGTTTTGAATAATAAGTATTCTTGTGTAACAGTCCAGTGAATTTTAACTAACTTGCATGCTATCATCAACCCCTTCCCTGAAGGAAGTTCCGCCAAGAAAAACACTTCCCCCACCACGGGGGCCGAGTTCGAAGAAGAGGCCAGCAGGAGCAGATTCTGAAGCAGGAACAAAGAAGGAAAAGTCAGCGCTGGCAAAAGAGGCAGCTACTGCTGCAAAAGCGAAAGCGAAAGGTAAAGCGAAAGCGAAAGGAAAAGCGAAAGCGAAAGCGAAAGGAAAAGCCAAAGCGAAAGCGGCTGCGAAGTCGGAGGCCAAGTCGGAGGCCAAGTCAAAAGCAAAGGCAAAGTTGGCGAAGGTATCAGACCCGAAGGCAAAAGCGAAGTCCCAAGAGAAGGAAGATAAGTCTGAGAGTCCGACAATCCGCCGTCCAGCTGCTGCAAGCCACGATGAAAGTCAGGGCCTCGACAGTTCATGCTATTTTGTTTTCTTTTGTCACTTCTAGAATCTGCAGGTCGTCCGGAGGAGGTCACCACCGAGCGGAAAGTTAGCGGTGTCTACTTTTACAAAGCCAGTTCCAAGTATGGAGTCAAACTGGACAAGAAGGAAGTGGCGACGGTGCCGAACTTAGGCACAACAAATACTGCCTGCAACCCAAAGTCTAGTTTTCCATGCATTCATTGTCACTTCTTGCTTACTGAGATTGGTGGCAAAGACTGGAATCTGGAAAAGTGCAAGGAAGCCATGGATGCTTGGACATTTAACACCAGTTGTGACATACACACCTCATCAGTAATGCTTCGCTTTTTTTTTGATCTCAGGAAATTGTCCGAGAGCATCTCTTGAAGGGGTGCACCATCAAATATGCCAAAGAAGTGGCAGCTTGCGGCTTAGCTTCCACATGATGAAACCACGCCATTGAAAAAATGTATTTCAAAGTATTTCAAAGCAACAATATCCTGTTTTCCACGCTTCTTCAATCAGGCAAGCTTGAGAAACCAACTTGAGTCTGGCGCAGGCATCTCGACCAAACTTTCATTCAGTACAAACAATTGTTCCAACTGCGTTGCGTGAGGCGAGTTGCAGGTCGTGCCTCCTGAAGAGGAAGCTGAAGCTGCGAATACGTCACAGCCTGTGGCGGGTGGGGAAATTGGACAACAGGATGAGTCTGGCCAAGGAGAGGAGGGTGAGGAGGAAAACGATGAGAATGCTGACGATGAGAATGCTGAAGATTTGGAGGGTGAGGGTGACGGCGAAGAGTCTGGAGATGATCCCGACCCTGAAGTGAACCCGTAGCTCTTGTTAGTGATATCTTCGGAGGTATGCCCTAAGTAGGTGGGCGGACTTGACCTTTGGACCATGGTGAGGTTGCTTGGAAAAAACATTGTTGGAAAGAAACACCGGTGCATCAAACTTCGGGGCCATGCTTGTCAATCAGATTGAACTTGGTTTGGTAAAAAGAGGCTCAAGCGAATAGAACAGTTAAGTTCAATCATTTGGATGTTTTTGCTGATATTCCATAGATGTGAAATTTAACATTTGAAGATCCTGAAAATGAATCGATGTCAACAATATTTGAAACTTTCCGGTACATCCAAAAACATAGTGTGTTTGTTGGGAAATGCCCACGGCAAAAAAACGACCTGCCACCCGCCAATCGGCGGACCTGCCCAGCAAGAAGGCGGCACCAGGACATGATGCCACATGCGCAATTGCTTTCAAACTAAAATCAAATATTTGCTATTTGAGTACCATTTTTTGGGGTGTCCACATTATAATAGCGGTGTCATGGCAGGAGACGAACGCATTATTTCTGAGCCTTACTTCATTGGTCGAGTTTGCGCATGGGGAATCAAAGTGAATGACAAGGAAACTTTTGTCGTTTTGCCCCCAGCCAACATTTCAAAGTTTCAACACTGCAGACATTCATCTTTTGAAAATGGGTTGAGGTTGGTGGATCTTATTATGACAAAGATGAGACCCGTCAAATTGCTGTGGGGTCCTTGGAAACATGTCTTGTAACTTCCGGTATATGCCGCATGATGCTGAAAGTTCGAACTTTTCAGTTCACACGTGAGGCCATACTTCAAGCCAGTCTTCTCGAAGGCAAATGCATCGAGACATGCAAAATCATGATGGTTCCTGGAATGCAATTATTATTCTAAAGTACGGTCACCCGAAAGGTCAAGCACCCATTTGGATAACATCACTTCGTACTAGCTTGCTGAAAGAATCCTTTCCCATGATCAAATTTTGCATTCCAACTAAAGTAGCATCATGTGAGATGTTTGCATGCGGCCAAGGCGGAACTTCTAGCTGTGGCCAAACGAGTTGATCCAAATCAAGAAGGCCAAGTGTTCCAAAAATTCCACTTTGCCGAATCGCTATTTCATATATAATGTATTCACCCCACACGAAGGCGATGCGAGTGGGGACCAACTGTCTGCTGGCGAAGACCTATCGCCGACTGAACACTTGAGTTTTGGTGTACCGTGCGAGTTCGAATGACATCGTTCGTTCCCCTGATCAAGGACAAAAAAGGTGAGCGTGCAGCACTGATAGTGTGAAACTATTTGTTTCACATGTTTAAAATTAAAAATCACCTCCCAAGACGTAAAGTTGGTCAACCTAGCAAAGAAAAAACATGACCCACTGGGTTTTTGGTTTCTCATGGCATTGTTTGCAGTTCTTTCGCCCCAACGTTTTAGTTTTAGCTATTGATATTTTGGATATGTTTATATTCACCGTATTTATTTTATAGTATATGGCGGCAGCGTGGTAACACTATGAAGCGGTCCCGGTCCACAAGTCTTTTGGTGCTTTGTAACCACACTGCCGCACACTAGGCTCAACTCGTCAGAAGCAATGTTGGTGTTTCGCACGGTTTCCTTTGCCCGCCCGCCCGTTCCCAAAAAGAAACAGAAACACTGACTTGATTTCCAATGCTAAGAAGGGAGATGTCAGAACGAGGGCCATTCCACACTGCATGCTTAGTACACACTGTGCCGCCATGTTTTGGTGACTCAGTTGGTGACCTAGCACCAAATATCAATCAAGGTTGAGTCAGTCAGTCTTAAAGCCCCTAGAACAGGACAGGAAGCCGAGGCTTTAAAAGCCCTAATCTGACACGTCTGGGCCACAAAGTAAGTATGATTTAAAAACAAAGCACATGCCAACTATCAATTCAATGTGCCATTTGGTGGGCCAAACAATCATTACCAATGCACCCATTGCCAATATAATAATC
>OMLO01000562.1_pt1 | contig 24805 bp, 8 predicted proteins | sample 1674811 | NCBI WGS metagenome assembly OMLO01 (sample SAMN06265003, study PRJEB25207) | coral metagenome | isolation source: Coral host | place: Mexico:La Bocana,Puerto Morelos, Mexico | collected 2008-11-13
TCAGACTAGTTTTCCACACGCCATATCTCTGAAACGAAGCCGGTGACCCCCAATTTTTATTTCATTTCTGAAACAAGGAAGTCATTATCTCTCCGCAGTAGAAGTTTAGAAAAAATCTATCGAGTAGAAAATTTTCGCGCGAACGTCCTTAAATCGCTCCATTCGCCTGTTGTTGTTTTTTTCCTTGTTTTCGCCCTATATCGGCTACCAAGAGGCTCGTTTACAAACTATTTTAAGAAGTCCCATGCTATATTTTTGCTCTACACGGTTTAGTTTTTTAATCTTTTTTCACAGTTAACGGCTCACATAACAGCCTAATCCAACTTGATTGCGAGGCAGTTTCGTGCAGAAATTGCCTCACAACCATGTTTGTTGGATAATTTAATGCAAATGAAAACATTCTACTATTACCTTTGTTTCGGGTAGTAAAGTCCGTTTTGCAGAAAACGGTGTACAAGTTATAATCCCCTGATGAGTGAGCAATCACGAAACAGGCTTGTCGGGATGAAAGTGTAGTTTACTTATTTTTTTTCTCCCACAATATACTCCGCCAAGAGACCATGAGACCTCATTTTCTCTTGACTCCGCTCTACATTTATGTATTGAGCACTGTTTTACGAAAATCAACTTTTACACTTTACATACAGACATACATACATACATACATACATACATCATTTATTTGTATACGTCGGTATATAGGCAGCATAAGCTGATGTGGACCTGCGGTTAGTTAAGAGATCTGAATCGCTTCTGAAAGTTCAGTTTTGCTAATATCTTTTTTATTGGGATAAGAAGGCTCTCCCTAGCAACGTACGACATTAACTTTTTAATTGGATTCAAAGTGAAGTGTCTCAACAAAGGTATTGTATTTCAAACGGATTTTCATTCCTTGATTATTTTCCACTTCATTAGTGCATGCATATTTTTCGGTTCAGTTTCTGTTTACCTTTTGCAGCAACTGAAGTTGCTTTCTTTATACATCACTCTGCCACTTAAACCGATCATTCACAGGCTTAACGATGCTTCACAGTAGGTCAATGATGTGGTTTGAAGTTCTGCTCTGCCTCTTCATAAGCGGTAAGTACAATTGGTCTGTAACCCCCTGGCAGAATGTGTACGCTAATGTAATTTTTCTGACATGCTAGCATAGGTGTGTGTCTCCCGTGAACAAAAACGGCCACCAACTTGGTCTCCATGGTGCGAGGTTGTATATACAGCACATGTAGGACTTTATGCTGACGGATCGACTAGAGATTTCCCAGGACGAAGCATAGCCTTTCATCCGACAAAACTCGTGACGTGAACGCCAGCTCCAGAAACTTATACACTGCTCTATTTTAAGGTTCTATGTGTTTTATAAGAAAAGTTGCGTTTCGCTTGCATTGTTAATTGCATTTTTGATTAATAACCGCAGAATGAGTTGTTTTGACTGCAGTAGATTCAGACTGCTTGAATCAACGAAGGAAATCTTATTGTTGCCAAGAATAGATTTTTAAGCTGTTACCATATCTTTGACATGGCTTATTCTTTATCTCTTCTCTGTGCGGATTAGAAGCGGCATCGTTTGGAGAAGCCAGAATTTTATTTCCAATCGACTCATCAGGTGAGCACGAGTCATGATTTAAAACATGTTGCGAGTCGGCTAACGTAAAGAAGAGAAAGAACTCTTTTAGTAGCTGTTCTTTCTCCGAGCTCTCGTTTCTCTCCTTGCTCCTTAATCGAAGCCTTAACCTCTCGTGATTTATTCCAGTGTTTATATTGAGTAATCCATCAATTCTGTCAAGTTTGGCATTTTAATTAAAACTTGTATCCTACAACACTTCCCGTTTTCAACACCTTAAGTGTTTCTGCAATGTCGCCCGTTCATTTCATTGGTCGATTTGAAACTAAAAATCGTTACTTTACAAAATCCAGGCCTGCCCGTTTGCTCCGGCTCAAATTGTCATAAGATTCTCCGCTTATAAAAACAACTGCGTGTTTAATGCATCAGTTAGTTTACTTTAGGCTAAATAAAATGTCATAAGGGAACTGCCAGACTGAATGAAAGTTATTTACACACCACTGCCAGCGGAAATGTTCCTGGAGTGTTTATTTTGGCACTGGCTTGCTCGATTAATAACCACTTGACATGATCTACCGTGATTCAACACTGAGCATAAAAAGGCAGTTGTTGTGTCCAAAGGCAAATAGTAAATTCCGTGGGTAAAACGTCCGACCGATGAACTTTAATGTTACTGAAAAACTAATCATTATAAAGTTCTGCTCTGGGACGACTACCTAACCCATTACATCATCATGACACCTAATGGTACAGAAACAAAGCTAATTAAGACCATAATAACAGTAGCTATAGATACAGGTAAAAACCCAAACTCTGAACAGGGAGACTGCGGAATAATTTTGTACAGTCTCTCCTCTGTTTTGCATAATTAATTCTCTGAATTCGCTGCATACATTACGTAAGGTTAATTTGGATATAGATTTCTGGTTTCTCGAGGACATCAGGAGACTGATTTTATACAAAAGTAAATACATGACATTTTCCCTTTGCAGAATCGTTGTGCGATGGTGGACTCGGCATGCAAACTAACTGGATTCAAGACGCGGCCATTACCGCTTCATCGATTCGCGACCTTGAACACGATCCTGCGCGAGCACGTCTCCATGGTAACGGAGCGTGGATGCCGCTGATTCAAAGCACCGATCAATTCTTGCAGATTCATTTCGAAGACGAGACTAACGTGTCTGCGGTCGCTATTCAGGGGCATCCCATAAACGAGTTCTGGGTGTCGAACTACTCGTTGTCATTTAGCATGGACGCTAAGCGCTGGGAGGATCATTCTAAGGTAGTCTGTCAACCTCGTTCCTAGGGTCTTTCATCCTCTCCCTCTCTCTCTCGCTCTGGGAGGGAGGGAAGATGAGAGACCTGGGAAATAGGTTGGTATTAAGTATGTGTAAGAGCGGGAGCCTATCACTAGGAGCGTACAACTACCCCCTGTCACGTGGTTTTCACATACCAATCTATTATTAGTTTAAATTGACCGCGAATTCAGACACACGCAGGAAGCTCAGTGACAAATCAAAAGCACGGACTTAATTTTTAACTGACGTTCTCATTTCAACGGAAAATGAAAGGAAAAAGGGCCATATTTTGATTACAGATATAATGCGCAATCATGTAGACCGGAAAATAAGTCTAAAAACATACCAGTCTGTAAAACTGAATGCCGCGACATAGGATTTTTATAGGAGTTGCATGCTGTAGTGATGGGTTCCTGGCAAGAGATTGAGTGATTTCGCATGACCTCACTGTCCACAGCCATGTTTGTGTTCCAAACCCTGGGGAGCTACTCTAGAACGTTGTATATGTTGTAGGTAAAAAATAAATTCCTTTGTGGTTAATGAATAATGTTATGAATAATTAGAGTTAGAAGACAAAGGAAATTGAGAATCAAACGAGGTTAACATAATTTTTCCCTGAATTTAATTTTTAACTACAACACATAAGTTGTTATTTACTGTAGAAGAACTGGGTACTATGTACAATCAGTGTCGAATTATTTGAGAGAGATTACCGATCCAATAAGGCCTATTTGAGAGAGTACTTACATAGTATCCTCTCTCGCATAGATCAAAACTATAGGATTTAGAGCTGCCTGTTTCCTTAGTACTTTAAAAAGCCCAAGACTAATACAGTCGTAACTAGCAATTGCAAGTCGCGATGAGAATGAACCAATCAGAATTCGAGTAACACGTGCGGCCGGCGTCAAGCGCGGGAACTCGGTTTTGGATTTACTTCTGATTGGCTAAAACAGAAGAAACATACATGTTTGAATCTGATTGGCAGAAGCGCATTGCACGTGACGCAGCTTTTACCCAACGAGAGAAGTAACCTTTACTAATAAAACTGTTATAAAACTGAAAATCCTGCGCGGTATTCTAAAGGGGTAAATTTGTGCCCTAGGTTTTTGACGGAAGCAAAAATAAACACGAGGTGGTAACGTCTGAACTGGAAGAGCCAAAACTGGCGCGGTTTTTGAGAGTCAAGCCAGTAGAGTGGCATGGTGCCATTGCTCTTAGAATGGAGATTTACGGCTGCATGCGAGGTGAGCTGTTAATTCTAACTTATTATTTGTGTAGTCTTTACTCGGGGCTTGCCGGAATACCGTCGGTAAAATCGTTATCCTGATTCCGAGAATCCATCGAGCACGCAGTTTTGATGATGTATCCTTAGGACGTGTCACGTGCCAACTTTTAGTTTTGGCTGACACAAAGTGAATCAAGACTTCTTTTGTTTTCCATCAGGAAGAATTTATTCGAAGTCGGAAGGCAATTTGAAGCTCTTGAAGGGCGATTGATTTAGCGAAAGGACAACTTTGCCCGTCCACGTTAAGAGCCTGAAAGCCCAATTTAAAGCCAGTAGGCTTGTTTCTACAAAACAGTAATTATTAGTTATAAAATGTGATACAAAGACTTTTTACAATGTTATTTGAAATACAGTGATACAAAATTTATTACATTCCTACTACACAGAAAATTCCCTTCCAAAAAATCTGATTCTATTTTAACTTTCTCAGATTTCCCAAAATGCGGAATGCGACACCAGGACGAAAATCGTCATTCTCGCCAAAGGCGAATAGTCGGTGGCAGCGAAGCCCATCCAAACTCCTGGCCCTGGCAAGTGGAAATTCTTTTGAATGGAACCACTCATTGGTGCGGAGGATCACTCATTCATCCACAGTGGATCGTAACAGCAGCGCACTGCGTGGACGAGTTTTACTCCGGTCCCTACCCTAGAGAGATACGCCTAGGGGAACATCACAGTAAAACACTCGAGGGTTACGAGGAGGTTGTTGAGGGTGACAAATTTTATATCCATCCTGGCTTTAGTCATGATCGTCCTACCGCCATTAGTGCGGGGGACTACGACTTTGCGCTTTATCATCTCAAAAGACCCACCACGTTTTATAGCCGCATTAGCCCGGTGTGTCTGCCAGATGAAGACTCCACTCTAGCTGAGGACGTCGGCCGAGTCTGCATCGTGACTGGTTGGGGCCATACCAAGGAAAATGGCAACTATTCCGATGTCCTGCACGAAAACGAAGTACCGATAGTTTCGTGGGAAGAATGCAACAATGAGAGGTCGTACAACGGGTATATCAAAGAACGCTTCATGTGCGCAGGATACGAAGATGGGGGAAAGGACGCCTGCCAAGGAGACAGCGGAGGACCCTTAGTGTGTCAAGATGGCGCAGGAAGATGGGTCCTCGCTGGTGTGGTGACTTGGGGAGAGGGATGTGCTAGACCCCTCAAATTTGGGGTGTACAGTGATGTACGCCGATTCCTCCCTTTCATTGAAAGCACCATATATGGTATGCAATTTATGAGACTCAAATGTTTTTAAATAAGCATTGAATTTAAATAATATCAACGCTTCAACATGTCATATTTTCTGTTCTCAATTTTGCTTTAGCGGGAAGTCATTCTACGGAACTAAAACTTACCCACCTTAAAATACTGACATTGAAAAAGTAACCAAACATTCCAAGATGGACATTACAATAACCCGTAGGGAACTTTGATTTCAATTGTAAACATATAAAAAAGCAAGAAACGGCTCTGTGTTTGAGGTCCAGTTTCGAGTTAACCGAGACCGCTGCTTAATAGGACTAAAGACGCATATGTACAAGGCTAGCCTCGATCTGAACCAAAATATTCGCAAATAACGATGAGAGCGCGAAGTACTGAAAACTCTGGGTGTTTCATCTTCGCTTCATCATTTTCATGCTGGCATTTTGTGAATATTTTTTTTCAGATCAAGACTAAGGCCCTGGTCAAACGAGGCGTCATAGTCGATGACAGCTGATTCTCTCCTTTAGCGTGGTCACAAGTGAAAAATCATCATTAATACTCATGAGAAACTTCGACATGCTTAAAATGAATGATAGCTGACGATAGTGGATGATAGTGCATGATGGTTGGTGGTCAAACGGCTACAGCTATTATTGATTCTTATGGACCATAACTCGCGGTTTGACCAGGGCTTATCTGTACACAGGAGTCTTGGCTCTTTTCCTTTAGCGGTCCTCGGCAGTTTGTAACCTGAAACATAGTGCTATTTAATGTCTTCTTTATTTGTTCACAACTGAAATCGAATTTTCTCACTTTTTTGTTTATTTGAGTATGTAGTCTAGGCTAATAACTTCATTACTCGTGCCAGGTTACCCAGAGTGTGGAGTTCGTCCATTTCTTTCCATTTCCTCTCGTATTGTGGGTGGACGCGAGGCTCGCCCCAACTCCTGGCCGTGGCAAGTCGATCTTCTGGTCAATGGCACTGCTCACTACTGTGGAGGCTCTCTGATTGGTCCTTCGTGGATTGTGACGTCAGCACATTGTTTCTATTTTTATACCAAACCGGAACAGTGGCAAGTCAGAGTTGGAGAACACAACGAGACAAAATTCGAAGGCTACGAAGAAATGATTGATATTGAAACTATAACAACCCATCCTGGATTTATACTGGGCAGCGCAAACGACACTGGCGATTACGACATTGCGATCATCAAACTCAAGCGGCCAGCGGTGTTCCACAAACGAGTACACTCCATCTGTCTGCCTGAAATGGAAACTCGTTTTGCAACCGGTAAAACCTGTGTTACCACCGGATGGGGAAAACAAGACGAAAATGCCGCTGAGTACTCTGACGTTCTTCGAGAAGTGGAGGTGGATCTGGTATCTAAAGAAGTCTGTAACAGCAACATTTCCTACAATGGCATGCTAAACGAGCGATTTTTTTGCGCCGGGTTTCAAGCTGGCGGCAAAGACGCGTGCGGTGGTGATAGCGGAGGACCGTTGGCTTGCCAGATTGAGAATGGAAGTTTTGTTTTGACGGGCGTGGTTAGCTGGGGAGAAGGATGCGCTCGAGCCAATAAATATGGCGTGTATTTAGATGTACGATACATGTTACCATTCATTGAGAGCACAATAGACGGTAAGTTTTCTACTAAGTTCGTCCAATCCAGTGTCTAGAGTTATGAGTCACTTTTTTCTGATGTACAAAATCACCTTTATGCTGAAAGAAACCTCAAAATATTACTATGCCAAGGGTAAGATTAGAAACAAACGGCAAGGCTAAACTTTCTAAGATTCACGAACCATGACGTAGTTTCTTTAAGACCCTCAAGTATTTTGTATGAAATTCTGTTTTTAGCCTATCGTTCCACTTAATAGCTAATTATTTTAAGATTCTATGTGCACTGTAATGGCAAAAGTCTTTGAAACATCGTTCATAACCGAGTGGACAAATGGCTGTTGCGTAAAAACTGGAAATCGGATCACCCTCTATCAAAGCCCGCATCTCTAATTGACACTTGGCGTTCCGAGAAATATCTTCCTTTGTGTCAGTCTGAAAGGTGCAATTCCGTCCGTAGTACGAGTGGCAGTTAAAACTTAGCTGTCCTGTTGAAACGACACGGTAATAGTCATTTTCTGCGCAGCTAACACAAATAAAGGCAATGTTAATGTTGCTTGAGAACTCTGGGTTTAACTTGATTAGAAACTACATATTTTGCTCAAAATAACATAGCTATTATCCTACCTGGCGACACTCGACAAACTACGAGCGAGTTGCTTGCCGTTGGCGCCAAATTAGAAGTTCAAAATGTTTCATATTTTTCACTTTTTACAATTTGATGATTTTTGGAATAATAAATTCTTTTTCGTGAAACTTTAGTACAGTTTTTATTGAGAAGAAAAGTTGCCCGACATCAATGCTTTTCTTGTTAATTACATTGCTGAATGCTGAATCCTGACTGGTCAATTCAAATTTCAGGCGCGTCAGCCTTAGGCAAAGAGATTGGTTTTATTCATTGACCTGCTAGAATTTTCGTACTTTGGATTTTAAATAAGATTCTTTTTTTTCATTCCGTTTAGGTTATCCAAATTGTGGCACTCGCTTTCTTCCAGCGGAAAGTTCTTTCGCAGTTAGCGGAAGCGAGGCCCGGCCCAACTCCTGGCCCTGGCAAGTTGAATTGCTCTTCAATAACACGCATGCGTGTAGCGGTTCACTAATCGACCAGCGTTGGATCGTGACGTCAGCAGCCTGTGTGAACTCAAGTCATAATCCTGAAAACTGGAATGTTCGACTCGGTGAACACAATAGAACAGTTCTTGAGGGATACGAAGAAACTATCAACATTGAAAACATTTTTACAAGTCCACAGGGCCACATTACCCTGATAAAGCTGACACGTGTGGCACTCCTTCATCAAAGAGTCATTCCAGTCTGCCTTCCGAATGAAAACATGACGTTCCCCGTCGGATCAATGTGCTATGTGAGCGGTTGGAGGTCTACGGAAAAGGGAGAAAGTCTCACAGATGTTGTAAACGAGGCCCAAGTTGAACTAGGCTCGTCAGAGCTGTGTAATACCTCATACGGTGGAATTGTTGCTAAGTATGAAAGCTGTGCTAGTACCCCCACGGGAAAGGATGAAGTTTGTAATGTCGAGAATGGCGCGCCAATTGTTTGTCCGGGGGGAAATGGAACATTTGTACTGGCAGGAGTAGCATCTTCCGAAGACTGGTGCTCCAATCCTGGACAATATGGCGTCTTTATCGATATTAAAATGATGCTTTCGTTCATTGAGAGTACCACAGCACCAGGCTCCTGATTGCTCCGAAAAACGAGACAAAAAGTGTCAAGCTACCTTGTTCTTTCATATTTAAGTAAAAAAAAAATACTTCTTCATAACTGTTATTTGGATCGTCAGATGCAGTCAGAAAAGACATCCAAAACAACGGCTGTGAAGAAAACTTACGAGCTTTTTCCCTTAAACAAGATTTTTGAACATTTCTTTATAAAACAAATGACAGGAAAACTCATTTGTTATCAAAGGAAGCACGGTACATAAAAACGCACTGTATAAAAACGTAGGCTGTGCTAAAATCCCATGTATATACAACTTTTCACAAGGTTAAGGTTTACGTGTTAGTGGAGCTTGGAACTTTGAAATTTTCACTTTTTACTTTGTGTAGTTTGTGAAATCTCGCTTTTGCAAATGTTGTATAATAACTATATTAACTAAAAAAACCTGGTGTTCTTACAGATAATCGTTAGTCTTTTCATTACCATATTAATCGAAACTAAGTTAAGCATAGTTCAGTATAAAGTAAGTGTAAAACTGACACAAAAGCAAGTTTAGAGCAAAATAAAAAAAGATAAAACAGCAAATATAAACTCGAACACATTTGAGTGTAACACCATCTTTGAAAAGTATGTTATTAAAATAGCCTATTTCAGTACCTTAAGCCTGTCTATCACAAAGAAAGGCCCAGGTGCACAACCATTCATATGAAATTGAGTGTAATTTGGATGTGAATGAAATCTCATTTTCATATGAAGCGATGAGTACCAAGACTCGCTTTGAGAACGAGGCTTAAGGTAATTCAGAAATGACTTAGTCGCGTCTATTGGTATGACTTGCAGATCTTTCAATACTGCAGACTATTGGACAATTTTTAACGTTGAACATCACAGTTTTGCCTGAGGTAGACAACGCACACTCCACCAGTGTGTCACAAAGTCTCTTCAGCTTCCCGTGTTCTGAGCTAGCCTCTATCCCGCATGACATTTGTTATTCAGTCGTGCAATCTAATGGATATTGATTTATTCGGCGGTTAGCGTTATCCATCCTTGAACATTTTTGGACTGCAATTTATAATTTTGCTACAATTCAGAACTTAAATTTACCGCTAATCTCGCAGTCATCTACATTTTATTTAGTCCAGTAAAGAGTCCTGTGCCGTCAAGTCCGAGCTGTCACGATTCATGATCTCGTCTCCATTTGTTGACTCTTCCGACACACTCTCTGCACTCTCAGATCTCTTATCTTCGCTATGTGATGGAACGTTCTTTAACCCGTCAAGTCGCTCACGAGCCATTTTGAGTTTCTCCTCAAGAAGCTTTGCTCTCGCCTGGGCTTCAAGCACGTCCGTTTTAGATAAAACCTGTTCTTGTAGCTTACTACTCTGCGTCAAGGTATCTAGATAAACACTGGTTCCTCTTGGTTTTGCTTCGTATTTTACAAACGTTTTCGGCGATATTGGTTTTGTGCCTTCTCCGCGAAGATTGTCACGCTCCAACCTTACAGCCTCGTACATTCCATTTAAATCTTGGATCTTTTGTTTGCCCTCCTCGAGTTCTCTTTGCAGAGTTTTTATGGTATCGACTGTCTTCTCGTCTGCTTCCAAAATCAAAAGCCTTTGTTGCAACATCTTCAGTTTCTGTTCCAGTTCTTTCTTTTCTCGTTGAACTTTCTCGTTATTGTCCTTAAGCATTGCCAGCTTCTTGTTCGCTAGCTGAACTTCTTTGTTCAGTTGATCCTTCTCCAGCATTGATTTTTGCAGCTCGGCTGATTTTAAAAATTCCTTATCTTGAATCTGGTCTTCAGAATTGTTTATCTCCTCCATAAGATTGTCGTAGGCGATCTTCAAATCGTTGTACAGCTGGCGAGTGGCGGAAATCTCCAACCTCAGTTTCTCGTTTTCTGCTTTTTCTTTCATTGAACTTGACTCGAACTCAGGGATCTTCCTTCGCAATTCGTCGAGTTCCTCTTGCGTTTCCTCTTGCTTGTTCATCAAAGTCAGAAATTCGGTTGTCTTTGCACTCATTTCTTTAGTGGCCACGGAAAGTTCGTTTTCAATCTCGCGATTTTCTCTTTGCAATTTCTTTATTGTTTCGTTTTTTTCTCGAAGTTCTTTTGCGTCTATATCACGGTCGTGCTTCTCTTCTCTCAGACGACTTTGCAGCTGTTGCAAGTCTTTTCTCAGTTTGCCATTTTGCTCCTTTAGTTCTTTGACAGATAGGTTTGCCTTTGCTTCTTCTCTGGCACAAGTGCATAATTCCTCCTCGAGCGACGAAATCTTGTTCTTGCTAGATTGCAAGTCCCGTAGCAGCTCGTCTTTGTAAGTGGCGTCTGCTTTTTTCGTGCTTTCTAATTCAGAAACTCTCCTAAGGGCTTCTAATAATTCCTTTCTCTGAGAGTCCAACTTGCTTTGACTATTTTTCAAGGAGTTTTCTAGCTGGGAATTTTTTTGTTGAACCTCTGCTAGTTGACTCTCAAAATGCTTAATCATCTCTTCATAAGTAGTATTACATTCTTGTAACCTGAAAATGGTGTCATGGGTGGAATTTAAATCTGATTCCATTTCGTTCAGTGTCTGGGAAACCGTTTGCAATTCATTTCGATCGAGTTGTGCGGAATATTCGGTTTTGCGCAATGACTCTTCGAGCTCAGTTATTCGACTATCCTTCCACACGATTTCTTTCTCCAAAGAATCTTTGACTGTAAATTGGGTGTTGATCTCTTGTTCCATTTCAAGAATTTTCTCTTTCAAGCTAGTATTCTTGTTTTCAGCGTCTTCTTTTTCAAGTACAATATTCTGAAAAGCATTCTCCAGCTCAATTAACTTCTTATGGCTGACAATGTCTGGCTCTGTTTTGTTCTTGGTTGTTTGTGGTTTTTTCACGGGTAAACTCGTAGGAGTATGAAGTTCATTCAGTTTCCTCTGCAGTCTGTCGTTTTCATGCTTTAAAGCCTCTTTGTGGATTTCCTGCTCTGAGTACTGCTTCTTCAGTCTATTGAGCTCATCATTAAGGCTTTGTTTACCTTCATCAGACGCGGTGTTTTTAGCCTGAAGTGCTGCAATAACGGGGCCTTGCGACAGAAGTTCATTGTTCAATTTCTTGATCTCTTTCTGTGCGTTTTGAAATTGCATTTTCTGCTCACTTGCTCTCCCTTTCAGCTCAGTTAGGTCGGCCTGTAACTTTTTGTTTCTCTCCTTCATCTTTGAAACGCTGTAATCTAGCTCCGAAATCCGATTATCCTTTTCTTGGATAATCCCGTTGAGCTTTTGCACCTTTTGTTCAAACGCCTCCTGTGTTTGTTTGCTTTTCGAAATTGCATTCCTCAGATCCCCTTCCAAACTTGTTTTTGCATTTTCCAAGACCAGAACTTTCGCGTCTTTATCCGTCACTGCTTTTTTGTAATCTTGTACTCCACCTTTGAACTGCGATACATCCTTCATAAGGTTGTCGTAGTCTTCTCTAGCTTCCGTCAACTTGTGACGCTCATTTTCCAGCCCTTCCCTCAAGACAGAAATTTCCTTTTGTTTCTCTTGGACCTGCAGTTGCAGTTCTTTTATCACCTTCTGGTGTTGTGTTACGTTTTTCCCGAGCTCTTTATTTGCTTCACTAAACCCTTCCTGTCTAGATTCATATTCTGCTATGCTTTTCTTCAACTGAAAATTCTCCTGGTCGAGCTCTCTGTTCTTCTTTAAAGTGGAGTTCATCAAGGCGTGGGCAGATGACAGCTCGTCTCTTAATGTCTCCATGTCCTTCTCCAAGTATTTCTTTTCCGATTTAACTGTATCTAGAACAGTATCGTTGCCTTCAGCTGCCGTTGTACTGTGGTCCAATCTAGTTTGTAGCTCCTGTAGCTTGCATTGTACTTTAAGTATCTCGTCCTCGGCTTTCCTGAGGCTTCCTCGTTCTTCCTTTATCTCCTCTCCCAGAAGAGTATTGGCAGCCTTCAGTCTGTCGTTTTGGGCTTGAAGCTGGGTTACTTCCTCCTGCGTCATCTCTAACTGATCCATCGCTCTATTCATTTCCTCTTGTAATTTCAACAAGTCAGCTTTTGCTTTGCCGAGCTCGCCCTGGGACTTCTCGTTTTGTCCCTTTAAAACATGTTCCCTCTCTTTCAAGGTGAGTAGGTTGTTTTCTAGTTGGGAGCTCTTTACTTCTACTTTCGCAAGCCGATCTTGTAAACTATGTTCACTTGCAATGCTTTTCTGAAGATTTTCTTCCGCTTCTTTGAGGCTGTATTTCAATCGCGTTAACTCCGATTCTTCTTCGGGTTCATCTTCGTCGTTTAAGCTACACTGCGGTGGAGTAGACTGAACAATCACCTTGTTTTCTTGAACGGACTCAAGCTCGATTTTCAAGCTTTTCAATAAATCTCTTGTTTGATCCAGTTCTTCTTTCAATGTATCATTGTCAGTTCTCAGGGCTTCTAACTCATTTTGCTTATTCCCCAAATCTTTCTTGCTTTGTAACATTTCTTCTTGAGACTCTGCAATTTGGTTCTCAGCAATGGCACGATCCTCGCGTTGTTTGGCAATAGTGTCTTCCAATCTTTTCTCTTTCTTTTTCAGTTCATCTTTCTCGTTTTTCACCTGCACCAATTCTTCATTGATTGACTCGATCTCGGAAATCTTCAGCTTAAGCTCCTCTTGGGCCATCTGCTCGGTCTTTGTAGCTTTCTGCAGTCGGTCCCTGAGATTAGAAAGACTCCTTTGCTGAGCGATGATTTCCTCTTGAAGTGTTTGATGCCCTCTTCGAAGCTTCTCGCACTCACCGATTGCGCTGGTCATATTGCTCCTCAACTCAGCGGATGTTTCTTCCAAATGCGCCTTTGCAGATTTTAACTCTTCTATCTGGCAATTTTTCAGCTCATTTTCTTTCTTTGCTGCATCCAAAAGAATCTTTTGTTCCACACATTGCTTGTTGAGCTTAAGTATCTCGTTCCGGTTTGTATCCCCTCTATTTGTTGCGTCTTCCAACTGGCTTTGCAGAGCCAAGTTGTCTCTCTGCTCGTTCTCGTATTTGAGTTCTAAGTCTGATATCTTTCTGTTCACATCAAGTACCTCTTCACGGAGAGCCTTTCGTTCCTTATGACACAGTTCATGTGTTACCTTTAGATCTTCAAGGAGTCTTTGAGACTTTGAATTTTCGAATTGAGAGTCGAGGAAATTTTGGCGAGACATTTTAAGGTCATGATCCAGTTTTGAGATTTTGGCCTTATTGTTCTCTATCTCATTCTCGAGGATGGCTTGTCGTTCTTTGCTTTGTTCTAATACCTTTTCAAAGTGCTGCTGATGAAGAGGATTTTCCTGTCCTTTGCCTTTGTCGTCTCGTTCTTTTACGAGGGCATCAACAGTGGTCTCATACTGGTTCAGCTTACGCTTTAAGGAAGTTACCTCATCTTGAGCACCTTTCAGCTTTGACTCGCTGGACTCGTGATAGAATGCCGTGGTTTGTAATTCCTTCTTTAACGCGAGGATTTTCTCTTCCATTGAATCCTTCAAGGTTTTAAGCTGCTCCACATGACTATCCTTTTCGCTCATTTCGATCCTGTAGCTCTCCGCGATTCTTTCTTTTTCTCGGACTTGGTTGTGACCTCGGAGTAAGTCTTCTTGGAGTTTCTGGATTTTCTTCTCTGCAACATGTAATTCATCTTTGAGACGCTCCTTTTCTCGAATTGCGGATCCTAATTGAAGATGGAGGTTATTGACTTTTGCTGTTTGGCCTCCTAGATCGACGTTGAGGCGTCTGTTCTCTTCATTTACATCAGAAACTTCCTTTTCAAAGAGACTTAATTTCGCCTCTTGCTCTTGGATCTTCCTGGTGAGCCTACTGTTTTCATCCAAAGCGAATTCATGGGACATCTTCCTTGTGATCATATCGTTTTTCAGATTATTCAATTCGGCCTGTAAGACTTTGATTGTACCCTGGATGTCCTTATAGTCTTTCGTCTTTTGCTCCAAGTTGGACTGCGCTGATTCTAGCATTTTTTCGCTTTCCGTGGCGACGATTTCAAGCTTCATCAACTCATCCCTCTGCTTGACGACTTCAATGTTTGCCTCAACAGATTTTTCTTTTAGTTCTTCATTCTGTCTTTTCAAAGATTCAATCTGTACCTCGTACTTGGCAATCTTGCTCCATAAGTCTTGAAGCTCTTGTTCTCGCTGTGTCCTCGTCTTGCCGGATTCGTCCAGAGCCTGTTGAGTTTCAATCATCTTTTCTTCCAGTTCCATTCGTCTTCTAATTGCTTCATCTCTTGAGGTCAAAACTTCATCCATTTGGTGTTTCAATACGTTTGATTTCTCCTCAAGCGCGTCAACCTTAGAGCGAAGTTCTTCTTTTTCTTTAACATGTTTTTCTTTCTGCAATTCTAATGCTGCAATTTTGGAGCGATATGAAGCAACGTCTGTTTCCTTGTAGACGAACTTGTTGCGTTCTTCCTGCAAAGTCTTCACCAGAGTGTTTTCCTTCTCCTCGTTTTCCTTCAGATTAGATTCCATTGTCTCTATTTTCTTTCTGGCCACTGACAAGTCGATCTCTAGGCTACCTTTCTCTTGCTGTGTGTTTTCGCACAGGTCTGTCAGACGGGCGATTTCGTCCTCGCTACTTTTCAACTTCAAGGTAAGTCTTTTTAGCTCTTCTTTGCTTGTTTCATTCAGCGAGTCCTTATAGGTCAAGTCGGTCCGCAGTGTACCTAAGTCAGTTTCCACAGAGCTTATCTTGTCCTTCAGTCGCTCAACGACTAGTTCCTTCTCCGCCACCTGCTGTCTAAATGCCTCGCATTCTCTTTGAAGCTCTTCCATTTGGTTTTGTATAATGCTTTCTTCGTCATCTTTTCTTCTGGCATTCGTATTGCTCTCGTAAATTTGTAGTTCCAGATAGGACTTAGTCTTGGACGCTTCTTCCAAGTCTTCCTCCATCCTTGTCAGTCGTTGTGTAATCAGAGACATTTCATGCTCTTTCTCCTTAATTCCAAGCTCAGCAATCTTGACCTTCGACTGTAGATCAGCAATAGTTTTATTAGCTGCTTGAAGTTTTTGGATTAAGTCTTCTTTTTCATTCTCGGCCATCTTAAAATCCACTTGAATATCTGCCATGTCCCTTTGAGTCTGTAAGAGGTCTTCTTCGATTTCTTGGTTTTCCTTTTTGTATTGCTCTTGCAGCTCTTGAATTTCGGTGTGTTTTTCAGCGAGTTCGTGGTATTTCAACTCCATGTTTGCAGCCATGACTTTCAGCTCAGCAATAGTCGTTTCTTTGATTGCAAGTTCTTGTTTGTAAAAGTCTTCGCTTGCCCTGTCCTCCGAAACGTTTTGCTGGAACGTTATGTATTCCTCCTGTAAATTTAAGAATTTTTCTCTCTCTTTTTGAAGTTCTTCTCTAAGCTGAGATCTTTGTGCTTCACCGATGTTTCTTTGGACTTCCATTTTATGCATTTCCTCGCGAGTTTCTTTCAGCTTAATCTCCAGATCTTTGTTTTCTTTCTCTTTTCTTTGAAGTGTAAAACGAATCTCAGTGGACTGCCTCTTAGCTTGTTGTAGAAGTGTATTAGCATCCATTCGGTCATCCTTAGGGTTCTGGACATTATCAGAGTGCGACTCTAACTCTGCAATTTTGTCTAGTGATTCTTTAAGCTGCAAGTTTAGCTCTTCATTTCGTGATAGACTGCGACATAATTCGGCTTCCTTTTCAGACAGCGTGCGACTCACCATGGATATACCGGCCTCTAAGTCCTGATTCTGTTGTCGAAGATCTCTTGCATCCGCTGGTGATTTCAATTTCATTTTAAGAGCCTCAGGGTCAGATAGGTGATCGGGCGTGACGCCTCGCTCCTTTTGAAGATCATGAAGGTTCATTTCGAGCTCCCGTATTCGCTCCTTGGAATAAAAACTTTCGACTTTCAAGTCGTTCAAATCTCCCTCTGTGCTTTCTAGCCTCATTTTTGTCTCGGATAACAGTTGCTCAAGTCTTGCTTTGTCTTTACGGGTAATATCGGAGCTTTCTTTCAACTCGGCAAGCTGAGTTTTATTAGCCTCTAGTTCCCCGTTACAATCATCAAACTTTCCTTTGTAGATCTTAACTTCGTGTTCTAATCCAGAACAGTTTTCCCTATACATCTGAAGCTGATCTCGGATGCCATCTAGTTTATGCAATAGAGAACAATTTTCCAGTCCGCTCTTCTGCATTTCCTGAAATCCTTCTTCTGCCTGCATTGCTGCTATCATTTTTGCAGCTGCATGTAAATCATATTTTAGCGCCTGATTCTCTTCCTGAAGCATTTTGCAACGTTCCTGACAGTCTTGAAAATCTTGCCTGGCTTGGGATAGGTCACTGCTCAATTCCGCGATATCACTGCTGTCATTTCCACTTGACAAGTTAAGACTTACCAGGTCCCTCTTCAAAGCTTGCAATTCTTTATCTAACTCTTCCTTTTCTTCTTGTAGCTTTTTTATGATACTGTTTTTCATCTCCTGGTTACCACTGTTCCAGCTCTCGATCTCCGTGCATCTTTGTTGGCTCTTGAGCAGATCATCTTGGTGTCTTCTGCTATTTTCTCGCGCCTCTACAACTTTGTCCTTCAGTCTCGTGTTTTGCTCGGTGAGCTCTTTGATTCGCATTTCCAGATTGTTAACCTGAAAGTTACAACAAAAAGGACAATTAAAATTACTCTTTCGTTTTTTTTACAGGTTGGCCTGCAACAGTTGTTCTAACGGGTGGGAGTACGAGTACTCTCACCTCCTTCTGTGTTCGTATTTAACACTGCAGTTATAAACTATCAACAACAGCAACAAGAACAACAACAACAACAATAATAATAATAATAATAATAATAATAATAACAATAATAATAATAATAACAATAATAATAATATTGTTAGTTGCAAAGAAAGGAGAACGATATAGCGACAACATAACTTGGATAAGGGCGCGGACATCGTTCGCTCTTCTGCGGTCCGCACTGGTCTGTTTGAGAGGATCTCGTGCCAGAAACTATAAACTGGACTTAAAGAATATCGATTTTAATGTGGCAAATTCCGAAAGCTTAACTTAGTATGATATCTTCTGAGGTTTAGGTTTTTCTTTTCTGAGATTAAGATTTTGTAGGTCCTCTAGAATTTTACCTTTTTAATACATGTATATTTTCAAAACTAGCCTTTTTTTAATTTTTTCTCCTTATGAATCCCTTTATTTTAAATATTGAATACGCATGTGAATCTCAGTTACAACGTATGTGTAATTGAAGATGCTTTTTGTTTATTATTGCCGACAGGAGTATATGTTTTCGGACTCATTATTAATAATGCTGTTATTATTATTATTATTATTATTATTATTATTATTATAAGCACATTCTTAAACAATCTTAAATTTACAATATAGTGATATCATGTAAAATAAGGACGAAAATTTTGCGCGGAAACTTCAATATATAATTAATTTGCACTTGTGAGTATTTTTTTGACAATAATAATATTAACAACGACAATATTAATAATAATAATAATAATAACAATAATAATAATAATAATAATAATAATAATAATAATAAATATGGATATGTTCAAATGTGCATTACAACTCAAATGATCTAAAACTTGAAGTTACAAGCCTACAGTGTATATTTAGAACTACAGCTAACAAATCTATGTCACAAAAGTGGTGGTTATAAGTCAAAGGCGAAAAAAAAAATCAAAATCAAATTAAACTTAAAATAAAATAAATGTAAAAGCTAAAATCCTCAGAAAATTACAATACTATTCAGATCTTATGAAAATGCCTTAAAAAATGTATGTCTTAACTTTGTCTTTAAAGCCAGTGATAGTGTTCTTAGACCTTACGTCCGGGGGAAGAGCATTCGCAAGGCTTTGGTGCTGCATTTGTGAAAGGGGAAGAGATTCGAGCAAATTTAACGGGCTGGAACTCGACATGAAATGATCATGTCGTAAGGCGAAATTCTCCGGTTTTATTTGACCCATTTGTGGGAAAGTATTGGTGCCTTTGTCTGGAAAAGGAATGAAACAAGAAATCGTGAACTCCAATCTCTTCGCATCCTGTCGTACCACATGCATTCGGAACGAAAATTCCGAGAGACACGGGATGACAGGAAGAGACAAATAGGCGTAAAGCGGGAAGGGAAAAGTCAATTTTGCATCCTCCTAGATCTGTTTGTAAACTTGTGATGCAAGCCTGTTTCGAAACGACTGTTGATTGTAATCCTGGCGTCACAGATCACTGAGAACAAAGCAAAAATTGCGTTCTGACTCGACCGGCAAAGGATTATTTTGAAGCTAGTCTTTGCGAAATAACAAAAACAGGTTGGAAATCTCGACTGCAAGTTGTTTCTGTAGAGCCTTGCTCAAGAACGAAATACCTTAACGCTTCGTCTGAGGTCGCTGACAACCAAATCTTTTGTGTTGGGTAGTAACTGGAAATGTGTTTTGTGTGCCGTAAAACAAGGCTCTAAAGTAAATATAATGATCTCTCACCTCATCAGCGTCATTGCCGTGCCACGTTTGCAAGGTTTTCTGTCCCTGGCTTCCTTCATCGACAAACAAGACGTTATTATTGACGAGCTCTCGATGCATGCCAGCCATATTGAAATCTGGCCTTTTGTTTTACAGTTTGGAAAAAGTCTATACGCGTTGTGTGGTTATGGAAGCTTATAGCTCGCTATGAAAGATGAACACAGGCGAAAATTGACTTTTTAACAATGAATCTGTCCCAACGACTCTATCACATTCTTTATCCGTCACTTTAAAGATCACACTTTTCACAGTTAGTGCCGTCAAACAATTCGTTTTGAATTTATTATTTATCAAAGCGTACTATTGTGTTAATTCGTGGAATCTTTTTGGTAATGACATGCAAAAGCCACAATGCGTGTTTTATAGAAATCAATCAATACCATATCTCATGGGAGTTTGGCTGGAAAACAAAGAGCTCTATTGTTTTCTTCTTAACTTATTTTATTTATTAGCTTGACTGGACACGTTCTGCAATACAGGTCATACAGTAACAGGGATATGCAGATCTGTTCTATTATTTTCTTAGGCTTTTTTATTCTTAGTCAGGTTCCAATTTGTCAATGACAAGAATCAAGGTGTCGTTTTCTGAATTTTGTTGAAGTTTTTCGATGTTTTCTTAGCTTTCATACAGTTCTTATTTAGTTCAATGTCAACGAATCTTCAGCGTTCTCTGGTTGGTTTGTTTCGCCGCATTTATGTATTTGTAAACCGAATGTTGCATGCCTCAAACATCTTCTCGGGAAAAAAACCGCTTGAATTTAGGCCTGGCCGACCATTTAAATACGGTCTCGGTCGGCTGGTCATGGGTAGTTAGTTGCGCCGGCGATCCTCTTCGGCCAGAGGAATATTTACTTGGCAACATTGAAAAGAAAGTCTGTTGGTCTGTGAATCCTGTCCGCGGCAAAAAAAAACTGGAATATTTTGTTTTGTCAGTGAGTAGTAGGTGGGTTCACGCTTTCAGCTGTTACAGGCTTTGTAAACGATTACTGTACCGCCTTCAGACATTGTATGAATATTCTGCGTGAATGCACGAAGGTGACAAGACTATGGTAGTAAGTTATTTCATAGCGGTAGCGCTGGAAAACTCTGGCAAAAATCCTAAAACAACTGAGACGGAAAAGAGGACGATCTAAAGAGGACACTTGCAGACCATCGGCTGTTCGGAAGTCTTCGGAAGATTTTAAGAGGGTCTTCGAGCACCTTCGGAATAGCCTGAATTGAGGATGTCCGAGTTCGTATACTGCCCTCTTGATGTTAGACTCGTATTGCCCCACAGATTAGGCTACTGGGGATTTATTCAGGAATCGGAAGTATCTGCAAGCACAAGGTAGTCATTAATACTGCAAAGATGTGTAGCTGAAGAAGAGACGGTCAAAATGCATCTGTCAGACTTCCATATTAGCATACTGCCTTGTACTGTATTTGGAAAATCTTGAAAAAATTGCGTTTTGGCGTCTATTCAATATCCTGACGGAAAACACTCTTCCTGTCCAGAGTAAACAATTAATTTATCCTTGTGAAAAAGCGTCAGTCTTTTCCTAGCTGTCCACTTCAACGTAATCGGAGCACAGAATTAATAGCAAATGGGATTAAATTTACAATGCTAATAAATTTCTTCTTCATCCGCCCGACATTAACGGATAAAGTTGAATATGTAATAATAATTGTGAATGCCCAGAGTTCAGAACAAAACTTTCGATTTGTTTATTGAGTTCCAGACAGTGGGTAAAATTTTTAATTTAGTGCTTGTCTCCTCAGCCGAGTCTTAATTCGATATGCTGCAGGTTTCTATGACAACTGACTTGTCAGGACATAGCAGGCAAACACAAGCAAAATAGTGAAAAACAACCAAAATACGTGTAATTACACAGAATTAAATGATAAATTATCAATATTTCAAGGCGAGATAATTCAATTTCTGAGACTAATAATGTCATGATTGTAGAAAAGGTTTTTTCCTCGGGTTATGCAGAAAATCGAGGGAAAAGGTGTTGAGTGAATTACTTGAAAGACGATACCTTACCTTTCAATGTCAACGGTTTCCATTTGCTTTTGTCGGCAAAGATTTCATGTTCCCTTATTAAGCTCCGTCTATTTCAAATTCTAGAGCAATATACGCCTAATGTTGGGAAATAAGAATTGCTTGGGATAGTTTTTAAATAAACAAGAAAATTACAAAAATAAACAAATGGATGAAGGCTAGTATTAACGTCAAACAAAGGAAGGTAATTTTGATTACAACAACTGGGAGGATTTGGATACACTTGGTATATCGCTAATCAGATTTTTCTTTCACCCAGTAAGTTGTTCGGCGTCGGCTTGAGATGTTAAGGTTTAATCTCGACTGATTGCCTTAGATTTGATACATCCGTTTTCAATATTTCGATGGTCAGCTATTAATTTTGGGATAAAAGTGTGGGCAGCGAAAAATATTGAAGGGACTTAAGACAATTCGATTTCAGAGCTAAGCAAACGTCCTGATGCTTGACTGACATCAGACATCGCCTCACTGTGACAGAGAGCTTAAAACAGTACACCTTTTGCAAGAAAATAAACCATTGAAAATTACGAAAATTAGAATCCTCAGACTTGGAGCGAGACAGTGCTAGGCTAGCGACCCACTGGCTTGATTTGGACTGAAAAGGAAAAGCTTGATGCAATGTACAACAGCATGCTCCTGTCAAACCGAAGGAGGATTTTCTCGGTGGCAATATACCTCGCCGTTGCAGGAGCCGCAACTGCCAGCAATTCGACCCAGCAATCTGTGGCGTTTACCTCAACGACTGTAGCCGTGGCTACCATGGCTCTTGCCATTGTGATGGTGCTTGCGTTGTTGGGTAACACGCTAGTTTGCTTCGCGTTCTATCACTCAACCAACCTCAGATGCGTCACCAACGTTTTCATCGTGTCGCTGGCGATGACTGATATCCTAGTGGCGTCTGTCTCCATTCCGATCTGGCTCGTGATTCAGAACACCGAATGCATTAACAACTGGTCCGCTTGCGATCCCATTCTCAGGGCCTTTTGGAAGTGCTTGGACATTCTGTTTTCCACCGCTTCAATCATGAACTTGTGCGCCATCAGCTGCGATCGATTCATAGCTATTACTTCGCCCTTGAGATACTCTCAAATTATCACCAAGACCCGCGCAATAATCGCATTAATTTGCCTGTGGTTTTACTCCGCTCTCATCGCCACCATCAATCTACACGGAGGAGGCTATTATCCAACCCTGGTTTTCGTAGTTTCATTCCTTCTTCCTCTCTCGGTGATGATTTACTCGTATTCTCGCATTTTCCACGCGGCTCTTCGCCAAGCGCGTCGTATACAACCGATGCGGCAAGCGTTCTACTTCAAGCGTGAGATTAAAGCCGCGAAGACTCTGGCTATTGTGATGGGTGCGTTTATCGTGTGTTGGACGCCGTTTTTTGTGATCAACATTCTGGTGCAGTTCATCAGATTTTACGCCCCACCGATAGTGACACTAGCGATCAAACTGCTCCATTACGGAAACTCTGCCTTAAACCCTGTCATTTACTCGAGTTCAAACCGCGATTTTAGGCACAAGATTTTGCGCGTTCTTCCCTGTAAATGCGGCCAGCTTCACAGCAATCTTGGCGACGCTGTTGCCCAGTTTTGGACCGCGAGTTTTCGCACTACTTTTGGTGTGAGCTCTGTCTTCCATAACGAAAGTACTATCGAGAGAAGTGACGGTGTCGATGGAGGGTTTACAAACGTCCGGGGACGTACGAAGGACGAAAACAGCGTTGACGCCCCGAAAGCAACTACAGTAATGCGGCTTAGTAGCTTGTGAGACCTGCCATCACTTGATTATTCCCAGTTTACTGGTTTTGATTTAACCTGAATTGAGGCCGCTTATGAAAAGTTGCATCTCTCGAGTACCGCAAAAACACAGCACAACAAAAAAAAAGAAAAAAAAAAAGTTAACAGAAAGCGTGTGGTGCGGCTTGCATGTTCTCATCTCATGCACCATTATAGCCATGCTACAAAATTTTCAAAAGTCTTTTGTTCGGCGGTTGCCTTTATTTCATCGCCTCTCCCATCAACCTAATATTTTTTGGGGGCGTTCGTAATGTATACGAGGGACAATACGGAATTACCTGTTATTTGTAAGTTTATCTTTTTCTCTCATGTGTGTTTTAGACATTTATGAGATATTAACATGTTGTTTCCATGGAAGCATCGATATCACGACGACCTAATAACCTTTTCACGACAAAGCATAATTTGTTTTGTCATTTCTTTCATCGGTAAAATATACAGTCCAATATTTTGCAATCTTGCAAAACCAATTCATTATATGCAATGCAAACAGCAAATTTTCGAGCAAGGTTTGAAAGAATCGCGTGGTATATGAAGTTTCTTTTTTTAATTATTATCAATTTTCCATAATTTATCAGAGGATTTTTTTCATAAGGTAATTATATAAGTGTTTCCATTCGATAATTAATAATTTGAATTATATCTGCGTTTGTCACGTTATTAAGATGCCAAACCTGAAGGAACAGCGTATTTATTGAAAGTTCCGTCGAACTTATTTCAGGTTTCTTCTAAATCAGACGACACTTTAATTGAAATTTTCTCTGTGAACAAATAAAGCTACTGCAATGCAGGATGTGATTTCACGCTTGTTCAAACTATTTTAGCCTCTGAGGCATCCCTTTTCTTAGGATTCCAGACACTAAAAATAATTTACGACTTTTATCATAATAAGAAAAAGTCAGGTTTGGCTGTGGGGCTAAGACCCTTAATATTTAGCAAAATTATTAATGTCCATCAAATTTCAATCTCCTCTTGTTCTTGTGGTGTATTGATATCTCGTTGACATTTTTGATCCTTTTTCGTTCGCAAGAAGCCTCTTTTTTAAGATTTAGTCCACCTAATAGTGGCAGCTGATGATATTTTTTACACCAAAAAAAATTTCTTGTCGTTGATATGTATCATTGAGAGTGTGAATCGAGGGTTGCGCGCGAAGGGACTGTTTTGTACTCAGTCGTGAAACATGATCCCGATTTACCACACTACCACAGTAATCTCCACGCAAATTTTAATTAGTTTGAAACAGGTAATACCTGATTACAAGGTGATACAAGTCATGTTTGTAATCCTTAAAGGGTTAATACAGATAAATTGATATCGCCTTTTTCAGCTATGCTTTATTTCCTACACAGATTATTCACTTTAATAGACACACAAAGTACAAATTTAAGTAATTGCAATTCCCCGGCATTGAAGCTTCATTGAAACATCGAGAGAAAACAGGTTCTCTGGAGACTGTCGAAGGACGATCTGTGTAGAAAAGATTTTCAATACTATTGAAGCTGTAGACACCTTGCATGAAGAGAGAAATGACAGATTTTGACACAATTTTCTCTTGGGTAAATATTTTTGTGAGGCCGGCCATGATGTAAATACAGAACGTGGCACACTCTAAAATTCTCTCTTTCATTGTCAGGTCACATGTTTATGCTCTTCTAGCCCAATAAAACAGGCAGAGTTGCGTTATAGCTTCACCCCGAGTACTCCTAAGCCTCTTCAAAATATCTCAACTTTTCTCACCCCCAAATTAACATCGCTTCGCTTTTTGAAACTCTTCTCAAAACACCTAAAGTTTTAATCT
>OMLO01000563.1_pt1 | contig 24802 bp, 15 predicted proteins | sample 1674811 | NCBI WGS metagenome assembly OMLO01 (sample SAMN06265003, study PRJEB25207) | coral metagenome | isolation source: Coral host | place: Mexico:La Bocana,Puerto Morelos, Mexico | collected 2008-11-13
TTTTTTTTTTTGGGGGGGGGGAGGGGTGAAAAAGCAGGACAAAAAAAAGCTCCAAGTTAAACGGTGAGACTTGTGGCTTGTTTTTCAAATTAAGGTGATTTTTGGTTGATCCTTTCTACCGATTTAGATTACCCCATCATCAAAGTACATTGCACAGTCCCCAAAAGGTACTGTAGGTTAATGATTGGTTTAACCAATACATGGTAACGGTGCCATCTACTTTTACCCTGCTGTACGGTTTGATTCATGATTTCAGCTCCGGGATATATACCCTCCCTGAAACTAAACAGCTTTGCACCTGAAAATCAACGTCTGGAACATGAATTTCCTTTTGGGATTTCCTACCTGGCCTACCTTCAGATCTGAGAGTTGCACCCTTGAAGAATCAGGAGTCTTGAAACAAAAAGAAGGTGATGATCTAATTATTGTTGTTTACTATGTTAGTAGCCCTTTCGGGGATTTTTTTAAAATGTCAAAGCACATGGACTCCAAAAATGATGGTAGTGATCTTGTTGTTTAAAGTGGTATTTTTAAGCATTGCATGTTCATGTAGTAGAGCAAACCATGGTATCATTCATGTCCAACTGACCATTCAAGATGCGTTGTGTTTGTTGTGTTTCATGATTTTGTTACCTTGGGACATGTTTTTTTCCTGAGGTAGGGGTTCATGTTTGTACAGGCTAGTTTGGTAGGGACCAAAAGGAAGAAAAGTAACTCCAAATAGAAACATATTATTATTGTTTTATTAGATGAACGAGACGGATTCTATTAGTACCAAACCACCAAACCCGTTTTGGACGAAGACTGAAGTTGTTCATTTTCAATTGGGTGATGTTTAAGCTGCAGCCGTTAATTTTCAGAGATGCATTAATGTCCCGAATTAGTCCAACGCAACAGTTTTGTAGCTACCAAAAATGTGACTCGAATTTCCTATCGCAATTCGGGGCCTATAAGTTGGAAAGAATATCATATTCTTATATTTTGTATGTTGTTTTTTGATTATTTTTTGTCTTACCTGGGAAGGTCGTCTTACCTGGGAAGGCCAAAGGCGATAGTTTACATGCTATGTTGTGATTATTACATCTGTTACTTGGGATGATAGTGAAGATACAGATGCCCGGATTGCAAAAAGCTGCATCCAGCGACCGATGTGAATAAAGAAAGCTAAGCAGCTGTGGGTTTTGGTGCGGACTTGAAGATAAGATGTTGCTACGTTTACTGAGAAATTGTCATTCCAATAGATGTTGAACTCCGGATGTTTGGGAGCATTCTATATGTGAGCATGTGATGTCCTATCTATAAGTTCCCCTGTGTACATTTGCCAGTGGCATGACAGGAGGAATATTTGAGATGCCTCAAGGAGACAATCACACGGGTAACGGGTTTCATTGTCAGATGACCTTGTTTTTGTGAAGGGAGACAGGAAAAGCGCGGGGAAAATGACTTCTGCTTAAATTGCTTCAGGAAGATATAATAGATAGGCCACTACTTCATGTCATGTCCTCGATGCTTGTGGTGCATTAGAACCAGAAGACAGCAAATATCATCGGAGTCTATAGTGAAACCCTCGGGTTCACTGTCGCAGGTAGACTCATTTGTTTATTTGTATTTATTTGTACGTATATAAGTACGGTGAAAGCAAAAACAGGTCGAATCAAGGTCTGTAATATAAGTGAGTGTCAACTACCATCTACTACCCAATCACTATCATATACACTGTACTCCCTGTAGGGAAAGTAGATGGCTAGCCACTCCCGACAGGTCGGGTTAGTAGGGGGCCATGGTAAACCAAGACTCATGGGAGGGGCGATCGCCATCGATCCTTTCCAGGTAGTATACCGCATTGACTATCCATTGGGATGGGAAACCTGACCCAGGATTCCAGGCACCACGCTGATTATTACATTTTTTAGTCGGGATTCCGCTTAATTCTGTCACTTTTCCACTGTTGACTGTGAGGGGAAGCATCCCATTTTAGGTACGGTCCGGTACCAACTGGGTTGCTCAACCATCAACTAGTATCATATAATCCACACATACAGATTCTTACACGCCCGAAATTTAACATGGCATTTGAAAATTGATGCTTGGAAGAGTACTTTCCTTTTGTGGCCCGGTCCCTTTTGAGGAGCGTTGTTTTGTTAAACTTCAGGGCTGTTTCATGGTGTTTCATGGATCCTGATTTGTTTGTCTCAACATGTTGGAGCCACAAATTCGTTGGAAGTCAACACTTCCAGATCCTTTGGAACATCAGAAAACCTTAGGAACCAACACGTTTTCGCATTGTCCAAGACTGGATTGACTTGATTTTTGTTTGACCTCCATGTTGAAATATTATGAAATTAATTTGAACTCATGAGCTACTCTTGGTTGTATACATTGAGATACATTGAACTTTCATCCTTCAAAACTGAAGTGAATCATAGCATCGTACGAGGATGTCATATTGGTTCAGAATTCTGTTTGATTCCCAGGGTTCTTAACAGGTTTCCCGAGGAATTCTCATCATTTTCACAGACCCATCATTGGGAAAAATATGAATCTACCAAGACTGGGTCGGGTCGCATTGAAACATCGGGTTCTTTGAGTTTCAGAGCTCCATAGTTTTTCAAACATTTCCAGGGCGAAGATGAAAGGTGCAGGTGGTGAGTGGAGGTGTATACATTGTGGATATAGAATAATTATGTGTATATCATATAAATGATCCATATGTTAAATTTATTTGTGTGAATTGATTTTGACAAGGCAAAGCAAACAACCAACGCAAAGCCGGCTCAGATCTAGACGTCCAGGAGCACAAACATGACAACATGTCTTGCAGATACTTGTCCAAGAAGTACCTTGGCTTTGGTAGGTTCCACCACTTTGCGGGGGGGCAATGCGATGCCAAGCTTTTATCTCAGCTCATTCATGTACTTGGCAAAGTCTTTTGCAGCCGAAGTCCAAGTTCTATGTGATTTTTTGAAAAAGAATCCTCTCTAACTGACTTAAAGAATCTGTTTTTTTTTGATTTGAAATTACCCAAATTTTGAAAACTTGGACTAATCAAACCTCTCATCCCACTGCAAAGTCACTGAGTCGTCAGGTATTTGCAGTGTCGCATGGATAAGAATCTCATGATCCTTGGCTATGCGACTTTATGGGAAGGTATTTAATTGCAAAAATAGATGTAAGAGAAAGGGTCCGGGGTGACTACATACATATTCCAAACAGGAGTGAATTGAACAGTGCTCAACACTCTGGTTTGTTCTCTCATACAGGGGGGGTCTGCTACCTCACTATGATAAAGATATGACAAGGTATTATCCCCCTGAAAATAGACATATCCCCTGAAAATTGATGATTGGATGATGAAATATCCTAAATATCCTTTTAAACATGGTCCCTTTTTAGGGATCTGTTAGTTATCAGGTAGGCATATAGATTCAATCACGACTTTTGCTTCTCTATGAACAGACCTTCCCACAAAGTCAGGATTTCTAAGGCTTCTCGGACTTGGCAATTATGCACGGTCTCCGAGTTTATGGTGTTGAATGTAGGTTGAACGTCAATGTTTATCATGCCACAGTCGTACTAGTAGTAGTAGTAGTAGTAGTAGTAGTAGTAGTAGTACTAGTAGTACTAGTAGTACTAGTAGTACTAGTAGTACTGGGAGTACTAGTAGTGGTACTAGTTGTTGTTGTTGTTGTTGTTGTTGTTGTTGTTGTTGTTGTCGTTGTTGTTGTCAATGTTAATAGCAGGATGATCTTCAGTTGACTAAGGAAAACATCACAACTTTGCACGGAAAATCTTTGGATGAATGTCCCATACCTTGAAGAAGCATCAGGGAAAAACCATTCTGAACCGATGATTGTCGGTAATTTTGCATGGTAGAGACCCTATCCATTTCGAAAAAAAAACAAGGCATCTCTGTGGCCTCTGGATATGTGGGAAAAAACAAAAATCCATGTCTCTGTGATACGAATTTTTATGTATGGCAATGTGAGTTCCGGGGGACTCCCCAACAAAAAAAGTGACCTGCCGAATTATTTTCTGACGCATTACCATCTTGGGCCTTGGGTTTGTATGTATTTAATCTTATGTTTATTGCAGTTAGTTTGTGTATATCATCATTTGGGTAGATGCTAATTTTGATTTGCCAGAAAAGCACATGAGATGACCTGCGGGCTCTGAGGAGAAGAGAACCCATGCAATCCCTCGGCTTTACGGACGAGGATTCTTCTTGGCAAGCTTTGGCAATTTCGGATTTGATTTCTTGGTCATATCAGTCTATTGAATGCCTATATACTTACCGACTCTACTCACTACTCACCTTTTTACAAATAAACGACTAATACACGTTTCTGTTTTGATCTTTCCCTTAATCAGCCTTTGTATCCCTGTTTCCCTTTTCAAACCGGCTGAAACTAGATTGTTTAGCGTTTATTTTATGCCTGTTTTCTTCAAGTGCACCAGTCAACACATCTTTGAGTTGGTTATTGAGAGAGCAGTACACTTGGATGATCAGTGATGATCAGGAGATCAAACTGCCCCTGTAACATCCGGGTTTTCAGAAATAGTTTGTAATAGATGTGAATTAAAAGATAAATCATCCAATTAAACCCAAGATATCTACCAAGCACAAAAATCGCATTCAGATACATGTTTTTCACATATCCAATATCCCAGACACCCAATGTATGGATTATTTACCTACATTTGATATCATTTGATTAATTTTTGACGGTAAATGTAGGTAAATATACCATACATTGAGCATTTGGGAATATGTATCCCCATACAACGAAAATCTCCTCACTGAAACCCACTCACTCGCAGCTTTCCTGACAAAATCGCTCCCAGGAGAATAAAGCCAAACCTGCAAGGAAGAAAAATAAAACGAAGACGAAGGAGGCGATTTTCAAGCACCATCTCTGGCTGGTGGTGAAAGGATCGATGGCGCAACTCACCACTCCCAAAAGCTGGGATTTTTCGTAAAAGGGGCCATGATAAACCAAGACTAATGTGAGTGGCTAGCCGCCATCGATCCTTTCCCGGTGGTATATTTGGGCAAATTATAGCAACCAAACCGCTGGTTGATGTTTCGGCGTATGATTCAGGTGCAAACTTGCTGTTAGTTTTAGGGAAGGTATCTCATATTATCATCCATCATCATCCCTCAATAGGCTCCAACTCCAAGGGAGCCTTTTCGGATACCAGTTGATCCTTCAAACATCAAAAAAATATGAAGCACTGATGTTTCACCAATTTCACCTGTCAGTTAAGTCGTTTAAATTTACTGGTGTGAATAAACAACCCCCCCGACTCAAGAAATAAGGCCTTATGATTATTAGTGGGACAATGATGGTTCATAACTCCTTAAATACGGGACCCCAGCTATTTCCCTGACCCTCTCCACGTGGTGAACCAACCTCCAGCACGTTGCCAGGATACTGGTTGGACAGTGGGTGTGGACGGTCAGGGAAGCCAACACACAGGGGCGGAGGGGTGGGTATATCATCGATTTCTGGTGAATCGGAAGCCAATGGACCATGAAAATAGGGTGTTTGTAGATGTTTTTTCATGTTTTGTTTGGCATGTTTTTCATTTTGATGGGTTTGTTTCACTTGTTTTATTCTGTTCAGTCTTTACCACTGGCAACTCAAATGGGTAAGGTGTGGTTGATTTGATCTCAAACTTGGATTACAAAGCTGAGAAATTGGAATTCATTTTTACGGGTCCATGTAGATTTGCACCTATTTTTACTTCAAAACTAGCTGAGAAACCAGACAATTAATGGTTTGAAGATGTGCTTCTCTTTAGGCATGCTATGTGTTTTTGAACTTTATTTTGCTTGGAGGGTATGTTTGAATTTTGTTGATTTTTCCTCTTCAAGTTGACGTATTTCCAGATTCCAGACATCTCAAATAGAATTTCTCTAATAGACAGGACAGCAAAAATGCTTACATGTAGCATATATCATCCATTTAGACCATATTTAAGTGTTTTCTAAGAAAAAACAACGTGACTGCAGATCTACCTACACTCCGATAAAATGACATAGCAATGAAAAATGGACCTTTTCAAGATATAGCTCCTACAGAAAATGGTGATATTCCACTGGAGTGTACCTGTAGATCCTGCTAAGTGGACCTTTTTTCGGCTGCTGAAAGACCTGAGGTATTCGACCCGAGCGTAGCAGCGAGTGGCGGAGGTGCGGGATGCACATTTGTTGGATTTGGGAGCATAAAGCTCAACCTACTGAGGCAGCTGAAATGACCTTTCCACATATGATTTTATATGACAACATATATGATATATGAAAGTGAATTGTGGTCCTGGGAAAAGGCATAGAATTTATATGTTAAGGTTTTGGCCGTACGACCCAAAGATGGTTCTAAAAACGGAAGGCTGGGAATATAGTCATGAAGGGAGGGGGATTCACGAGATGGGTTTTCCAGCTAGCCATGTCATTGGATCCGGAAGGATAGATGATTTACTGGTGAGTTTGAATATTCCATGATGGACACGTGTATTTGAAATCCTGACTTCATTCCCAAGTGAGTTGAAGTATTGGGTCGGTCCTACACGCAGATGTTTCAGTTGTTTGATTTTGTTTTCATGAGTAAGAGTACCATAGCGACTGCCGCCGTCCCCACCATCATCATCACCATCATCATGAACATTTGCACAATAATGTTTTTTTCTCCAGTAAATCTAAACAAATAAAACCAGAAAACACATCACACTCAGTAGTCAGTTCTTTCCACACTTCACAGCTTCCATGCATTGAATGCACCCTGCAACCATCCTCCACACCGCCTGGTGTTGAGGAACCCTCACCCTTTATAAGGTGTATGGATATAGCTTATGTAAGGGAACACCCAACCCCCATAAGGTTCGGGCTTCCTCCATTTTAGGTACCTGAAATTCTTGAGTGAGTCATGGATCTGTTTCGGCCTAGCATTTTCCTGAGAATTTTCAGGCCAACCTTAATCAACATTCGCGCCTTCATGGGCAACGAGAAGAAGGAGCGAGCGCGAACGTTGCAACGTGGAAATTGGAACGAACGAAAACTATGGATTGTGAAAACTGATTTTGTTATTGCATGATTCTAATACGGGAGATGCTCTAGACCTAGTTAGTTAGTTGTGTGTGTTGTGTTTTTTTTGGTGTGTGGTTTTGTTAGTACAAAGAAGCACAATTTGTGAAACAAAAATTAACCTTTAATGAAGGTGGCGAAGACTAAGGGACATTTCTGGCTTCCGGGAAATGATTGGTGAAATCAATAAAGTCACCCAGAGTGAGGGTGCTTCACAACGCATTTGAGGGAACATAAAACAGTTTGGAAGCTTTGGGCAATCGTTTTAGGATTTTTTTCTTACTCAAATGCCAAAGCTAGTTGGGATTGGTTTCCAGATTTGGACAAGTGACAAGCGAGAGATGATGATGAAAGCAGCTGGAAATCTTAAATTCTATTTGCAGTAAGTAATTGGCAAATATGTAAGAGGCTGTTTAGGACTACAACCCTGATCTTAAATTGGCTAACCGGCTAACCTCAAAGTCCATGCTTCTTTACATTCAATTTGATAGTTCGGGTGAAGCTTGGTTGAGATTTGAAGATTACAGTACGTTGTTTTGTCTTTTAATTTGTTATCCCAATTTGTTTTCCCGATGTTACCGCAATTTGGAGAAATTGTTTATATACTTGGACGCCTTCATTTTTTTCATTGTAAATTCGGTTTGTCCCCTTATCCAGACATACCTATAACCCATATTCCCTTCCATTTCTGGTCCACCATTTCGCAGGAGGATGGGTCTCAGGGTGGATAGAATAGACTCCACGGTGACATCGGTGATGTCTCGCGGTGTCTCCAAATCCCAGGATAGAAGTCCAAATCACAGGGTAGAAGGTGGGCCCGGATCCAGTTGTATCTGGAGTCATGGGGCCCCTATAAATGGCCTTATGAATGGTTAACTGGGGTTACAACCCTACTTATCGGGGTTGCAACTCCACTTGTAACTAGTTGGGGCCCACCTTGTAGAAACACCAAACATGATTTTTGATACTGTTGATGGTTCAGAAAAATCCGGCGATCACCACTAAATGGATGTATGGAATTTTCTAGGTAATGGGATCAAAGCTACCTATCAAATGGCGCACAACTTTCTTTTCCCATCAAACATGTGGAGTTTGCAGTGAGCTTGCATGGGTGAGACAAAGAATGGGTCGGTGCCCCTACAAAACAACGTTCACAATGATGGGAAATAGTTTTCTTTGAGTTCATACTAAGAAGTCCTGCACCACCTGGGATGTAAAAAAAACTGTTAATAATGAGATAGACTGCCCACCTCAACTGGTTAGCCAGATTTCTTCAATCAACAGTATTCCTTTTGGGTTCTCATGAGTGAAAGCAATCTATTCACTAATCTGAACCTGGAGTAATGCAGGCCCGAATTCCTGGCAATTTGGAGACATAGATTCTGTAAATAGTCAATTTCTAGGTGGTGGTTTCATTCACATTGGGAATTTTCAACTAGATAAATTGAGGGGAAAACTTGCCATTGGATAAACATATTATTTAAACTTTCTGGCAAAAAAGCACCACCTTGATATGTAAATAGCCAGTTTCTGAATCATCCATCCAACTGACCCAACTTTCGCAGCAGCAAAAAAAGGGTGGGCAAAAGATTCATTTCGCGTGTTTCACTCTTAGCCAAATGGAGGTATATTCCATTGGAGCATATGGGTTGGTTTAGGGTGGGTTTTTTCTTAGGTCTTCGTATACCTTGGGAAAGTCATGTACAAAAAAAAATCAGGTGCCATTGGGATTCGTGCAACGGTGACTGGTTATTTGAGGGTTTTTCAAGCTGACGGAAGTCGACAGCAGCATTTGTTTTTCCAGAGATGGATTTTGTGAACCATAACAATGCAGTGTTTTTGCATGAAGGATAGTTGCACATATAGTGTATGCAATATGTAATATACTATGATCCCAGTACCTTCGCAATGTATACGGTATACGGTATATGTATATTATCATGAGTTATTTGTACTGGTATAGAGATTTGCAAGTGGTCGGAACATATTGTTATTTTTTTTAAGTGCTTCCTTTCCAAAATGGACCTTGAAATTCTCGGTCAGAATCCAATTAACTTTCCTCACAAACCTCTGGAGGGGAATCCTCAAAAACCATACGCTAACATGAGTGGCCCATTCCAGAAACTCGCAGCTTTGTGAATATTTCAAAATTTGGACCCCAGGCGAATGCCAAACGACTCCTACTGTTTGCTATGAGTGTTTTGCATGTCGTGTAGCAACTTCCATGATTTCCATTCCGGGCTTTGCGCACCAAAGGAGGGTCGTGAGGCACTTCCATGAAAGGATGTCCAAGAACTGACTGGCCTTTACTAGGGAATGAGGGAATAATCCACATCATAAACATGTAGAGCTTCATTCCATCATTCCCTACTCAGGGCCAGCCATAGAAGTCATATCTCTTCTGCAAAAAAAAAGCCGACGACGGTGCGATTTTTGGCGAATTTTGGTCCCAGTAGAGAACAACTCAAAGACAATGGCATGCTTAAACAGGGCTTGCCATGAATGTCCCTTTAGGCCTTTGCCAAGGGTAGGGATTGAAGCATCACCTTCACACTGCTTTTGTGTATGGACTATACTGAGTACCAGAGGCATTCATCGCAAAGCCTGTTCTAAAGCAGAGGCATGATCTTTAAAAGTCGGGAACAGCGTACTAAAAGTGATGTGGCTGGCACATCCGTGATTTTTGTTGTCTTGAGGGGTTTTATTGACTGGATCAAAGGTGATCCCATCATATCAGGTTTAATCCTAAATACATCATACAAATATGATGTATATGTATTTATAGACTATAGATATACCATGGAAGTCAAAGACCATAAAAGTCCATTCCCCTGGGATTGTTAATTTGTCAACCCTTACTAAAACAATAGTCTTTACACAAAAAACATTCAAAGAATCCAAGCTGGGTGAAGTAACCAACCCATCCGAACCATGTACAGGCGATTTCAGCGGCCATTGGTTGGTAGCCATTTTAAAGGCTGAGCGCTGAGGGCAACATGAGAATCCAACGAAACGCATGAACATCTCCTTTTTGAGTTGCACGGTTGAAAAGATTTTGTTCACAAAAGACAACATTTATTTGAAGGCTGTATCCAAGTTTTTTTTTGCCAACGGAAAATGAGTGTTGAATGGTTGGATATGTAAAGAAAACTGATCATGGCAACATGGCATCCTTTGGTCAGACAAAAGACCATCGCAAAATTACATGGAAACATCAAACTATCTTGGTGATTTTGTATGTTCTGAAAATAAGTAGCATTGTTTCTGAAATCCATAGGGATCGACAATTGAACAAGCTTTTAGATACTGCTGGAAAAATTCATCGAATCAGAATAACATGAGATGTTTATTTATTAACCAAATAGTATAATTTATTCAATCCCCATAGAAAACCCATAAGAAATCAGACCCTTCCAAGAGAAACAAAACGTTGAGCATTGAGACCTATGTAGTGATGCAAAGTCTGCATGTGCTGCCATGGAGCAGGAGGATTGGCTGAACAACGTTGGCCATTTGAGGTGATAGTGCGTTGAACCACTAAGGCAAGTCTTTAGGAATATGGTAGTTGTAGAGGTGTATATGGTAGATAAAAATGGATACAAGTGATATAACGCGCTTATATATAATATTTAGGTATATCGATATAAATAAGATATAGATAGATGCAAGCTGTACATGCATTTTAGTACATTTTGGAAAACGTAGACTTTGGTAGCTTAGTTTTTGGATCCGAGATGTTTGACCAACAAAAATCCTCCAACAACTCAGATGAAGAAGCTGAATCACTAGAAGCCCGGAAACATCTTGAAGAAATGGAAGCCTTAACTTAGGTGGTGGGGTTTAGATATGTTAGATAGTTTCACCCCTGTTTGAGGAAGACTTCCAATCTGACCAATTTTTTTCAGATGAGTCACAAGAAACAACTAGAAGTGTATGACAATGTTGAATGATTTTCCACTTGGTTGGGAATATGTGTGGTTGTATGACTGATAGGGTTTGACACTCCACAATTGTTGGTAATAGTGTATGATTCATAATCTTGTTGGCTTGGCAATATGCTGACTTTTGGCCAACACCCGTCTTGATCAGTTTATTATATCTATATGTATATACAGATATATTTTGTTTTGTGGACATTTTGTTGGTGTCTCTCATTTCATATTTGATTTATGTGAATGCAAAGCTACAGGCTTGAACATGTCAGAAAGAAGCACCTTGACAGGAGCAGAAGAAATTGGAAGAACATTTTCAGCAGGCCGTGCAGTGCTGGGTTGGCTGTTGCTGTTCCCCACGCTACCATCCCAAGAGTACCACCGTTTTCCCTATGAAAACAAATATTTACATACACTGTAAAATGGACACCAGACCTGAGAGCTTTATTTACTCCACATGTTTTTTGCTACAATTAGATATATACCGCTTTACTTAAGAACTTGTAACTAAGCCTTCAACTCTACATGCATTTGTAGCATCCTGTAGCTGCATTTTTACAAGGGCCCGGTAACATATGGATGTTGTTGTTTTTTTTTGGGCCCTGGCAAAATTGTGTTTCCCCAAACTAAATGGGGTGCTAGTTGGCACCCAATAGTCAAGTTGAATTTTCTACCTCTTTTGGCGCAGATTTTTCACCTGATTCAACCCGGTCGATGTTTTGTTTGGTGCAGGTTCGGATACACTTGGCGACACAACTTTCCTATGGAGAATTAGCATCTCGATTTTCGGAACAGTCGGAGACAAAGGGAGGGCCAAACATGATGTGTACATATTGAGGATTCAATCAGTCAAATTTTAGCGACTTCGTATACATACATTTACCAAAAGTCAGCTAAATGTAGGTAAATATACCATACATGGATTGCATGGGTAGTATGCCAATTTGGGATAACCGAAACCAACAGATAAGATATATAACCAACCAGGTGGTTGTGCCATGATATCTTTTGGTTTTAGTAAGTCACCATTTTTTCACCACCATTTGGGGAATATATTTTTATTTCCAACCAGCTTAAACAAAATTCTACGTTTTGGTGCTGTTGTTTTTTTTTGGGGGGGGGTTGTCCATTCTTTCTCATTTGTTAGCAGGTTAGGAGAGGGTAGCACTTCCGCGACTGGATTTTGTTGCGAAACATGTGAGTGAACCTGAAGACCATGATTTTGTTTCACATTTTCAAAACCAAGGGCGATTGGTTGTAATAAATCCCTCAGCTTCATATAGCAAATCTGCACTCTGGTGAACTAACAGAGCAATGGAACATGGACCCAGAATGAAGATGTATTTCCTACTGAAAATAGGAATATTCCATAGCTATCTTAGTTTACCAGAGGGTAATTATTTTAGGAATTAGGAATGATACAGTTTGGCGAAACATGCCAACTTTTGCCACCTTCAACACCTTTTGAAATCTTGGATTTTCACACACACACACACACCTTTGCAAGCTAATAGGCCCGGGGCCGGTCATTTTTCAGATGAAAGGTCCAGGTGTTTTTTTCGGCAAAACTGTAGGGTCTAAAACTTAGAATCCATCCAGATAAGACCTCAATATATAGTTGGATAATGAAATTCCAGAAAAAAAACAAGAACAGACAAAATATCGCTATAGATGATGTTTTCAATGTATTTTTTTCTGACGTTTGTTTCCCATAATGTTTCAGAAATGATGAAATCTTACCAACCCAGGTGATTCAATTCGTGATGTTTTTTGGGATGTTTCGGATGGTGACCCGAACTCAAAGGTTGACAAAGTGACCGCCAACGATCGGGGAATAAAGTTAGGTCAAGATTTGAATCACCTGGCTGCATGGTTCCTTCAAACCACATGCCCTCCCTAAAACTAACAGCAAGTTGGTCACCGAAAATAGGGCCGGAATCTCCAAATGATGCAATTTGACCAACATACTGTTGGTGGAAGAAATCCGGCTAACCAGTTGACAGGTACCAGTAGTTTATCTCAATACTTCCAAGGTTTTATACATCCAAGGCGGTGCGGGATATCTTCCATCAACAGTATGTGTCAAATTGTCATCCGCTTCGACCAAGGAGCTGGCTTATGCAGAAGTCACGGATCTACAGCAACGTTGTGCTGCATGTGCTGTAAGCAAAGACATCTTAGAGATGTTGGATGATGCCATGGGAGGCTTCTGCAAATCTTGGGGTTCTTGTTTTTTTGGATCAAAAATCATCATAAGACCATTCTCTAGACATCCAGCTAGTTAGCTCCCGAGGTTTGGTGTTTTTAGGTATATTTTGCTGGATCCATGTTTTTGTTTAAGCATCTGTTTGGATGCCACGGGATTCAATAAATTTTTGTGAGTTTGAGGCTCACTTTGAGGCTCACATCAACACCTCTAGGTATGATGATTGATTGCTTTATGTGAACATATTAGGGATGGAAGTTTCAAGTTGTTCAAAGTTTGGAAGCTTGAGGTGAAAAAAAGGGGCAAACGCTAAAACGCACAGCCCTGAAAAAATAACATGGAAGCAAATTTGATGATATCCAAAAGATTCCAAAAGGAATCTCCTGTTCCAGTGTGCCATGTTCAGATTTCATATTAGTCTTCGGGGGAGTGTCCATGTGTATATTTATATACATAGTTTGATGCCTATGATTCTGTATACTCCTGACTTGGGTGCTCAGGGCTGAGTATTAACATACTGACTGACAATCATCCGAATGAAATGAGTTAAGTAGATTTCATTTCCCAGACACTCAACACCTTGGAAACTGACAAAAACAATATTGGTTGAATACATATACACATATATATATATATGTATCAGATTAACTTGCTATTTGAATTGTTCATCAATGATTTCTCCATTTCCAAACCACCAGCACCTTCACATGAGGAGTGTGCGCCTTTTACTTTTTACCTCAAGAAGATGATTTAAGGCATAGTTGCAAAGGATTACCAACGAATCTTCTGTTGTTGTTGTTGTTGTTGTTGTTGTTGTTGTTGTCGTTGCGATTGTTGTTACATGCCTTGAGAGGTGATGCTGAAGAGTTGACTTTGGACCTGGAGATTGAAGACGAAGATGAGGATCATCGTGCCGCCTTCATTGCCTGCACAGGTGGTGAAGTTGGAACTTCCGATGGATGGAAACGGAACGGGTGGAGCAAGGAAACGTGGAGCCGGGTGTAGTGATTGGTGATTTTTTGTGGGTGTGATGTGGGGGCCCTTCTTTTTGTTGATATTGATACTTGTTTTGTTTTCTAGGTTGTTGTTGAAAAATGTGGGCGCTGGGCGATGCATGTTGAGGCTTTGCAAATTATATTAGTGGATTTGCAATCATTTGCATTTGACATATGTTGGGAAGTGATGACTAGTTTGAACATTCGTAAAGATGGGATAGTCGAGGAGTTTTACAGCACCAGACGCCATTGTTTGTTCAAGAAATTCATGAGGTGATACAATCAGGGATCACAGAATCTTTTTTTGGTCCGTTTGGCACAAGAGACATGCTGTATGCTTGAATTCTCTACACTTGTTTTTTGTTATTGAAAGGAATAAGAATCCGTACGAAGAGACTAACATCATTTATGTCAAACATACCAGCAACTAAGAAACATATCCAGCAGTGAATTGAGAGACGAAACGGTGAAATTGGAATGTTTTTTCTTTTCAGGCGATTACTTGGCCCTCTTCCGTCACTTCGTTGCGTGGCCTCAATGTTTTCTTTTCCATAGCAGCAACTCAGCTAATGGTAAATTCCAAGAATTCTCGAACAGGACCCACTGAACGGACCCCGGGACCCCGACAAAAACCTGAATGGCTCGATCGTAACTTACTGAATGGGGGTCCGTTGGGATTTGGTCCCATTCAATTTTTCATTGATTGATTGTTGCTTTGGGGCCCGATGGTTTGGATTGTTTTGGGATCCCCAAAACGGAAAGGGATTGTTACTTCAGGGCACCCGATTCGAATCCCAAACCACCGGGCCCCAAACAATTAACCATTAGGTGAGCAACGGGCGGTGTGTGTGTGTGTGTGTTCAACCGATTGTACCTGGCAATCCTGCGAGTTTGTGCCCATTTTGGCATGTTGAGTTACCTTTGACCCGAAGTAAAAGATTGCGACTTAAATCACCTGATTTATTACCTGAGGTTAGGTGTCCTAGGTTTGTTATTTTAGGGTCCATCCATACCTTCTCAGTTTCATTCAGTTTGGATGTCTAGGGTTATATGGTTTCCTCACATCTAGAGATGGAGGTTTCCCACCGAGGCTTTGGCTGAGCAAGTGCATCGCACAGCTGGGCGTTCCTCCTGGGGCTTAGCCCGGTGCTTGGCAGAACAACTGGGTGCTGAGGCCCCAAAAAAAGGGGTCCCATGCCGAAATTTGCCAAACACAACATGAAAAAAGCACAAAAAAGGGCCCAAAAAATTGACTTACCAATAGGAAAAGAAAAGGGTCCGCCTTTGACGCCTGAATCTTGAGCCATCACCATTGACAAATGGAGTAGCGAGGTCGATGTTTCCCCCAAATTCACGGAAAGGTAGCCGTAGCAAAGTCAAGATCTTTCTAGACCATCATCTTGAATGTATTTTTTTGCTGTTGATAGTACTGTATCCAATGATGATCTGTTTGGTTTGACTGAGAAACTGTTACTTGTACAAACAAATATATAGAATTTGTGTTTTGATTTCAAGCAGCCCCTTGACTTGCCAAGTCTGCATGCCGCATGCCACAGCTTCGCAGGGCGGTCGTGAAGAGGCGTTAAAAGTGGCTTTGGAGGTGGTTTTGGCTTTGAAGGCGATGGGAACATGAGATGATGTGCCAGGGAGGAAACTTTTGGTGATGTATATCCCATAGGATCCATGTATGGTATATTTACCTACATTTGCCATAAAAATCAACTAAACGTGGGCAAATATACCATACATGGATCCTATGGGTATAGTTGAGTAACCTTCGGTAAGATGATGTGGTAGGTACTCCATGTACATGAAAAGACTCAGCTGGGACCCTTGAATGGAGGGGTGAATGAAGCTGTTTTTCGCATGGGTTGGTTTTTATGTCCTCCAAATAGCTAGGCTATTGAGGTCTCGTGATTTTTAGGGATGTATCAATCTGGGCACATCTTCCATCCTCCGGGAGAGCAGTCGCAAGCATATTGACACAAGCTCTGGGTCCTGGCTATGCATTTCCTGTATGGAGAAGCTCGAATCAAGTGCAACTCGCTGCTATTTATGGAAGTGCACCTGTGCCTTGATCAGCGCTGGAATCCTCTTGTGACTGGTGTCACCATGTCAATTGACATCTGCTTCGTCGAGAGGCGACATGATGACATGGTCGGGGTAACTTCCGATTGCCACAATGACTGTGCATGCTTCGCATCTCCGGACTTTATGAATATAAAGGAGTTGTCACCGGATTGATGGGCCCCAAAGGACGTTTCCCTTCATATTTGTTCAAGTGTGTGTGTGGGTTTAGAAGGATTTGACGATCTGGAGAGTGAAGTCCAGGAAATACAAAATTGGCAAACAAGGTGATTTGCCTTAAAAAAGATGGGTTTGTAGGATTTGGATTTTTTTTCCAGGGTCTTTGAGGTTGGTGCATTATTACCGCTCGCAGGGATATGTAGAAGTTTAACTTGCAGGATTTCGCAAAAAAAGTCAATCTTTTGCAGGGATTCTGCATTGTCAGATAATTTTTGTCAAAGGAGTGTAGCCTTGTCCCACATATGGAAATCATCAATTTGTTCATTGTTATTACTCGGAGCCATTGGTTTCTTGATTCAGCTTCTATGAGCAGTCGTTCTTTGCTGTGAAGAGGTGATTATACTACCCAGTTGTATAATGTTATGTAGGGATTTTAAATTATAATCCATTAAAAGAACCCCTATGAACTTATGAACTGATGACCCAATCAGTATTTCATGGAATGTCGAGTCATGTCAGGCTTTTGAAGGTAACGGTGTCATATTGTTTTTTCTTCATTGGATAGGCCCGATAGCTACTTGGGGGAGGAGGATCCAAACGAAAATGGAAGCCCACGAAAATTCACCGAGACCCCCTCGTACCAGTGGTTGATTCGTGTTGATTCACGTCTCCAGGCGCCCAGCAATGTTTTCCAAGAACGTCACTGCTGTCAGGCGGGGATGGTGTGAACCTCCCGAAGTTGATATCAAGGTGTAGTAGGGCCTCTTGTTGGGTCTCACCGTCTCAACAACCTGATACTGTTGATGGTTCAGAAATCCCAAGGCTAACAACCACCTGGGATGATGCTAAACCATCTAAAACCCTGTAAGTAATGGGATATATGGGATATTCTCCATATCAACTGGTGCAGGATTTCTTCCATCAACAGTATGTTTGCCATATTTCTGAGGAAAGAAATGGTGTACCACTTGATTTGCAAAATGCCATTTCTTCAAGACTTCTATATCTTCTATTGATCAGGGTTTCTTTCGTGCAAATCGTTTCAAACACAGATCACCTGCATCATTGGGATTTTTGTTGTTGTGCAGAGATTTCCGTTCACCCTCCATTCAGTCAAAAATATGTTCACATCACCCGTGACCATCCACCAAGCAGAGGAGATTAGGGGAGCTGCGAATTCCCAAATCATCACTTACTTGGATGTCCCAGGAAGTTGGTAAATGGATAGTAAATGGGTTATAACCCCAATATATGCCATTTACAAGTAGGATATAACCCATTTACTAACCAGTTCCTAACTTCCTGGGACATCCAAGTAGCTAGCACGGGTATCTCCGAATCGCAGGCCTTATTTCTTCTTGAGAACTTAGCAAGTTCATCAGCGGCTGGTGCTTTAGAAGATGCATTGGCAGAGGCTGTGAAGGCGAGATCCCTCGGTGTTTTTTGGTTTTTTGAACAAACATTCAAACATGCCATCAAAATTCTGGTTCAAAAGGGGATGATTTATCAAAATTGATGAATCCACGGTAAAAATTGGTGATCTAATATAATAATGTATATAATGTTGTATTTTTGGAGGCATGTCTTCCACATATCTCTCGGTCCCAAACTCCCACAATAAAGGACACGGACTTAGTTTTTTGAGATCCGATTCAGGTGAGACTGGTCTTCAGGACTGCTTCCGTTGAACCATAGTGGCTAATTACCCCGGAAAACTAACGGCTGGAACCTGAAAATGAATGGGTTTCTAATAGGAATCTCCTCTTCCAGGTTTTTTTTCAGGTTCCATGTTAGTTTTCCGGGGTGTATTCATTCAGCCAGAAGTCGTTTATTTTTTTTTGTTGTCGGTGATTTCATGTTATATATGTTATGCTGTCTTTTGTACCGAATTTCGGAGGGAGAAAACCTGGAGATATACACAATATTGTACTTTTTAGAAACTCTGAAGTTTCAGATGAATACCATACCCATCTCTGAAATGACATCAATCGATGCTTGATTCCATGCCAGACCCCATTGCCAGACTCCAGTGGAGTTCTTGAATTTCTTGGTGCCCTTTGTGGACATTGCAGCTGCAGCTACGGAAGCCTTGGCCAGGCGGATTTTTCGGGCAAAAATCCATTGAAGCTAGGGTAAAAGGTGGTGGCATGTCTAGTGAAAGGAATATCTTCCACTGGGATGATCCTATGAACTGTATGGTACCTATTAAACTGGAATCAGAACCCATGAGTTAAGAATGTTTCTCACACATCTTGGAGCTCAAACAGTGAATGTGCCTGAATGAACATGCTTTAACTTTTGGTATTAGGAGCACACCGTTTTTCGAACATACTATTGGGGATCCACTAGTAGTACAGCATCCAGGCAACATTCAGAAATTTGTTCCCTGGGTGGTGCTTTCATTTTTTTTCACCCCAAAACCTTGGGGTTGCTTCAACCACCAATTTAGGTTCCTCATACCCAAACTCTCCATGGGACAGGTATATTTACCTACAATGAATGCTTGATTTTGGATGGTAAATTAGAATGTACCTGGCAATTCTTCGTGACCTTTTTTGGATGGTTAAGTGACCTTTTGAATCCTTTTAAGGGGGTTAAGCGACCTCCAACGATCGGGGATGAAAAGGTCACGACTTGAATCATTTGGTTTAAATATGCCGTTTGCACCCCATGGATCCTATGGGATATAGTCATTTCAGAAGCTCCAAGGAGTCTCTACCCTATCCACCTACCGGGGGGGGGAAGCAGTCCAATTTTCACGAACATATTTTTAAAAAAAGGGGGTTGGTTCAAGCACCAACTACCAGAACCTTCCAAGAAGTGCCAATGAAACCCTAAGGGATGGTAAATTGGCACCCTGTAACGGAACCATTTGGCACCCAAACTGGAAGGTCTAGGAGTCGGTTCCTCATACCCAAGGCCTCTCCAATATCCACCTACCTGGGACCAAGGCGATGTTTATCACCAGCACCATGGATTGCTGGTAACCTTCACCTTACGTTTAGCTTGGACCTTCAAGCTTCGCCAGGTGTGCTGGGCGTTCCAAACGAGGGGTCCGGGGTGGGTCCGGGAGTAGCATCTGGAAATTGTTGGCAAACGCCGTTAAGCACAAAAAAAAGCACAGTTCCCTGGCAATTTGGTGACTTTTTTTTGTGTGTGTGTGTGTGTGTGTGTGTTAAAATGTGACCCTTATCAAAGGTTGTTGATTGTTGGATGACCTCCAACTAACCCATAGGGTATGTTTACCTACCAATTTACCATAAAAAGCAACCATTCATTGTAGGTAAATATATCAGTCCCATGGATGCGTCATGGGTAAGGGATCAAGTTGGGTCACGAATTGAATCACCTCCGCGTTTTCAGGACTTCAAGCTTTGCTGATCCATTCGCAGGCATCAGCGGTTTTGAGGGGGGATGAATTCTGGGTGTCGTGGGGGTGGGAGGAGGGCCCCTCCCTCACTCCCCACCTCAAACTACTCTTCGGTAAACTAACATAGCAATGGGAAATCCACCATTTGAAGATGTATCTCCTATTGAAAATGGTGGTTTTCCATTGCTATGTTAGTTTGCCAAAGGGTACTTATTTTCAGTTTATTTCCATCTTGCGCTTTATTTCATCAATTGATTCAGAATATCCAACCAGGATGTTCAGTTGGTTTTCTTTTTCGTTGAGACTGCTGATGTGATGTGGGAGGTGTTGCAACCAGGGATCCACATGGAATTTTTTCGAGCCCCAGAACCACATCTCATCTACCTCAAATCCACCGATTTTCTTTGGCAATGTATGGTAGCGATTGTAAGGGGATCCTACCCAAATTGGCCTTAATCAGGAGTGGTGCTGTCAAGTGTTTCAGCTGCACCGGACAAGCGTAGCGTCATGAGCCTTGACGCATCAATGGGATTCAAGCCTTCGACCACTCAATTCCTCAGGCACGACAGCAGAATCAGATGAGTTTACTCAGTGGCCCTTTGGAGAGACAACTTCAAGGTGAGCTACATCAATAACAAAGTGGACACTTCACAGGCTTAAGTGTCGCACAAAGGATGTTTTCACAGCCTGGTACTGGCGCCAAACTATTGAGACAACCCAACCACAACCTTCCAAGAGGAGGAATTGGGCATCCTGAAGCAGGTTATGTACCATCTATGTCTTTGTCAACCATGGCGATAGAGATGGCCGCTTTTGCTGTTCAGATGTTTCACAGCAGACTCGAACCTGTCGCTCTTTCGCATATGGCCGGGGGGCAGGAGACCGACAAGTGTGGTGGCCTTAATTCAGGTTAAAACTTTTTAATTGCCCAGATTTTTGTTTTAAAATCAACACCTCCACAACGGTAAACTATTATATGCAAATACAATATATTCAGCCAAGCAGGCTAACCTTTTTAGATTTTGGGGGCCCACATATTTAGTAGACAAAATCAAGTTTCGTTTGTTATTTCACGGTCCTTTGGCTCAATATAGCAATCGGATTTGTTGTCAATTGAATGGGACATGTTTACATTGGATCCTTGCATGGTGGATCTTCTAGCTCTGGATCATTGTATCTTGGGGTTTGTCATCTCTAAACATACCTACTTATCGTTGATGCTTGGAATCCGCAACGCTCACCTGGATTTTTTGAAGACCCCAGAAATCTTCAAAAAACGCTCACATGATAAATCGCCATGTTTGATAGGCAAAGGTTGATGATTTGGAATCCGAGGCCAATCCCCTATGAAAGGCGTGGATATTGCGTTAGGCGTTAGTGAATTTGAGAAGCTGAACCACCCACATTTACCCTCGAAACTAGCATGGCCCCTGAAAATGAGCCATCCCAAAAGGACATTTCATTTTCCAACCATCGATTGTCAGGGGCTATGTTAGTTCTAGGGAAGGTAACCACCAGTTCTGCCAGTTCGAGGCCTTTTGTCATCGACGCTTGGAAGCCTTGGTTCAACGCTGGCGTGCGGAGTGTGTGCTAGAGTTGCAGGCGAGAGCTGGTGTGAGCCCCAAAAAAACCTGGAAAACAGATGGGCATTGATCATTCCACCCCGGCTGGTTGGGTTATATATATACCTAGAACCCAAATGACCTTTATTTTTGAAGGTCAACCCCCTAAAACAAGGTTTTTTCCAATCAAAACAAGGGTCATTTGGGTTCTAGGTATATAGGGGATGAAATGCTACCCACTTATGTAGGGATTCCAAGAAGCCATTATCAGGATCCCCATCAACCAACCAGTGTGATGTGGAATGTCGCAAGGGCTTTGATCACTTCTCTGATGAGGAAGGGGATACCACATGGTAATTACCAGGGAGTCCGCCAAAATTTTAGGACCTTAGGATTCATACCCACCCTGAAACTAACATAGCCTCTGAAAATGGATGGTTGAAATACGATCGTTTCCTTTTAGGATGGCCTATTTCGAGAGGCTATGTTAGCATCAGGGAGGGTAGGAGTCATATTTGGGTTCATCAAAATTCCAACAGTTCTTGGATCTCCACGCCGGAGATCTACAAGACTATGAGAGGGAATCGTGGAAACTTTGAAAAATTAGTAGATTTGAGCATAGAGACCCACCCAGATGGACAGGAAACTTGTATATTTGAAGTGAAACTCTTAACTTTGAAGCCAAGCTCGTCAGGTTCTAAGACTCTTAAGATGTGTGGAGGGAGGTCCCAGAAATGAATTCATTCACAAGCCATTCTAACTATAATTATGTAGCTTGCAGATCCATATGAAGGATTGATCGTTTTGTTTTTTGGAGCATCCATATTTTGGAAAATGTAATCAAGTGCCTTTCATTTCAGAAAGGGTCTTGTTGTGATATATGCACACATATGATTTCTATATGACCTCCTGTAGTATCATTCGTGTAACTGGTTTGCCTTTGCCTTCCATGTTTGTTTAAAAGATGTTCTTATGTTCTTGAACCAAAAAAAATGCAACCTGGGTTTGAAACCATGTTTTAAAGAGACTTGATTCTTTGGCTTTGATGTGAGATGTTGGGTGATTTGGGTGCGTTGTTCTCGACAACAACTCTCCAGGGCCTAAGTGAAAATTCCAGTGCCGTTTTTTCGGCTGCTGCGGCGCTGGCCTGTACCTTGGGCCTTGATGAGATGGGATGAAGTTCACCTGCAGAAAAACCGAAGAAAATTTCAATCCCCCCAAAAAAGGTAAAACCGGTAAACATGATTAAAAGCATGTGAGAGAGCTTAGGATTCTGTCAAAGGTTTGGTTTTTCATCCATGGACTCAATGCCTCAAATACGATAAATGCCAACATGAAAACAGATCTATGGAGCTATCTTAGTCTTTGTGAACTGGTGGGTAGTAGGCCCAGAGAGTTTCGTGGGTGATAACCTGGAATTAAAATTAGCCCTTTTGTTTTGAAGAATTCACCAGCCCTTTTTAGATGTCAGAGCTTCCAGGTGTTTTTTTTTTTGTGCTAGTTGTGCTAAACTATAGATGTAGTATGGGATATTGCTAGTGCACTTTATTATAGCTATAAAACTTGAGAGTTGAAGCTGTCGGTTTCTGCTCTCAAGCCTTTGGTCATTCTTAGAAGCTTTGAGTCGGGTTTCCCCCTAAATTTCCACGTCGCCAAACAACTGATTGCCGGGCTGGGCCTCAAAGGTGCCACTTCGCTTCAATTCATTTGATTTTTTTACCCCATCCCTCAACTCTGGAAGTCAAGCCGACCACGTTCGAAGAATTGTTTGAATACCGGAAATGTTCGTGATAAAACCCTTACGAAAAACCATGGTCTCTACCGGAAAACCCATGGAAACAAAAATTGTCGAAAATTGGACTTCGAGGCTCAAGAGTTTATATAGTCATTGTTGCAATTTTCCACTGTTCTGGAGTGACAATGTTTGGTCAACATGTTTCACATGTGGTGCCTTGCAGCACTAGTGGCATCACGATGTTTTTGCTTTTCCGATACGAAAATGACGAGCAAATGAGCAAACGGTTTGAGAATTAACCACTAGCCGTCACCAGCCAGATTCAATGTTCTCCAATGTGTTTCGTATTTTTTTGCACTTTATGTTGACGTTGTTTTCTTTGAACAATCATATCAATCATCTGAACCGGGTGGATATCTTTTATGATCTGACGGTCCAACAAACGATGGCCAATTTTCTTGTTGAGACACAGAAGTTGAGGCCATTGTCATTTTGTTGGCTATTGCATTCCACTCACTGAAGAAGAAACAGGTGGCGATTTGGCGATTTTAAAAAAAAAGGGGCAATGGATGGGTGGTGTGTATTTTGGCGGAACACACGGGGATTTTTTGAAAAACAGGCGTATGAATGCAATTTGTACTGTAGATGCAATGCACATAGTTTGTAGATACATTATATATATATATATATATATCTATATACTATAATTATATCTATTATACAAATACTTCATCATCTACATTACACATGTATATGATATGACCCTAGCTGTGTTTTTTGCACAACAGTTTTTTCTTTTAGGATGGACCGTCCCATCATCGACTCAGAACTTGGCCAAAAAAGGAATTCATTCAGAGCCGCCTGAAAATCCTATACAAGTACAACAGGGGTCATTATATTATCCATTTGGGGGGAATCAAACAATACAAATCTAAGGTAATTTTCGGGCATTTTCAATTTTATTGCATTATTTGGGTTGGTAATATAATGGCCCCTGTACAACATCGGTGAGTTAGTTATTTAGCCCTATTTTCCAAATTCGTTATAAGTGGAGTTGTAACCCCACCCTTTACATGGCTTTATAAATGGGTTTGCCTGGGGTTATAACCCCACTTGTAGGGGTTATCACTCCATTTATAACTGGTCGGGGCCCGCCTTGTGCATTTAGTTGGTTGGCGTTGCCACAGTTTTGTCAACCAAGGTAGAATCAGTATAGGTCGAACACAAATTTTCCTGCAAATATATCTAGGTATATCTTATGTTTTCTTCATATACACATACCTTAGACATCAAAGAAACTTCCTGAGAAGGTGTTTTAGGTATGTTTTTTAGGGTCCAAGTACCTTCTCAGGATTTATGCTTGGCCTTTTGACAAGGAACATATTGATAGCAACCACCTTTCACCCCTGTTTACAAGGGAGAAAATCGACAACACCCGAGTTTGGCCAAACGCTGACGGAAGTTGCGTTTGTAGGTTATCACTTCTGCAAGGTGTGGATGCCCCGGCCCGGGGTGCGGGTTGCTTTCCTCAACATGTTGGGAAGTGTTGAAAGTAGGAGAATGGTCAATGGAAGGACGTATATATGTGTATATATGATCCAGCCCCCCCTGGTTCCCCCCCCCCCCCCCCCCCAAAGGGGGGATACGTCACACATATGCAGCCATGTATAGGTA
>OMLO01000564.1_pt1 | contig 24776 bp, 23 predicted proteins | sample 1674811 | NCBI WGS metagenome assembly OMLO01 (sample SAMN06265003, study PRJEB25207) | coral metagenome | isolation source: Coral host | place: Mexico:La Bocana,Puerto Morelos, Mexico | collected 2008-11-13
GTAAATAGAGTATGTAGATAAAGGCAGTAAATCTACCAACAAACTACAAACTTGTCGATATTCCGAGGTTCACCCAATGTCTGATGGGAAGATTGAAGCTGCATGAATGGCACATGACTTTGCCCGACATTGCACGTGTTGCCCAAGCAACTGAGCCGTTTCAGTGGCATTTCACCAACACTATTCCTTGAACGCTCGATATTTCCAGATATGTGCGGACATGCCCAACTGCTCGAAATTTCACACTGTTGATCAAACAAGTCCACTGCTAACAATCTTGGCATCCTGTACTTTCTATAGAACTTCTATAGACTTGTATATATATAGTATAGCACCTGAAATGGAACATGAGTTCATCAGATAACAAAATGACAACCCTTAAGTGTCACAGAAAAAACTAGATGAACTACCTTCGCCGGTGGTGTATCATCAGCCATCTTGACTTCCCAGCACCATCTATGCATTAAAACCTTGTACCCAACTTGCCTGAAGGTCGATCCTTAGAGAACGGAAGAATACTTCACCCGACCATGATTTTTGGTCACCAAAACATTTGAGATGCACACATCTGGTCATATGATACACGCCCTTAAGTTTTACAGATTGAGAGCGGGAACCCTTAATCACCTGATGTGCGGATTCTTGGTATCTATATCATCTATATCTATTTATCATTACTAAGTATGTACTTATACGTGTTACATAATATGTATGTATAAAGGTAAATATGTGTATCTGTAATATGTATATAAATAAATATATATATATATATAGACGCATCAGATAAAAACCTATCCATCAAGTGCTCGCCATCAAGCCTACCAAATTTATCCAGAAAGATGCAAACTGTGATGTGTCGACGGAGATTTCCATCAGTGCATCAGTGCCAGCTAAGCTTTTCCAGGGTTTCGTGGTTCTTCAAACTTTACCGATAAAAAACTGGAAGATCTAGCAAGCAAATCTACAGGTTTGCCTTATACAAACACCATCGTGCCAAGGGACTCCCGGGCTACTTGCCACAGGTGATGGGTCTGGCCTGCCATGTAAATCCATTGTAATTTGACCCCAAGGATCATTGCCAATCTCAATTGTTGACCTAGAGGATTTGCCTCCTCAATGTGAAGCACCCAGAGTGAGAACATCCACCGTATCAATTCTTAGATCAAATGGTATATGGTGAGTATAGTGGTGCCCGCCTTAGGTAACAATGAAGCAAGACAAATGGCTTTGGAGGTAAGATAAACATACGGTAGAGGAAGACAACTTCATCCATTCATACGTTTATCTGCCTGTAAAAGACGTCAAGGAGCATGGATAAATATCCGCTGGCTGTAAAATTTCAAAAAAGATGCAAAAGGATTTTACTCAGATATACAATATGTAATACATCATTATTATGCTTGTCAGTTTATATCATCCAACGATGTCATTGAAAAAACATCCCGTTCACTGAGCCTTGGCACAGCTTCATCGCTCTGGCCTTTAGCTTTGGTAGATCCGGGATGGAACATCAAAACACTGGGAAAACGCTCGTCTTTGCCTCAACGATATCTATGGTAGAATATTACTATAGGTAAAGTATGCTATTTTACCAACCTCCAAAATCCTGAAAGGGAAATCAATTGTAGTCTCACATGTGTGTTTTGTGTAAGCCAGGCAATCCAAGTATCCTGGTGATATAGGGGAATTCAGTCGAATTGCCATGAATTCTCTGTTTTTTTCGGGGGTGACATGACCTGAAGTCACCTGACATCACGAGATTGTGGAATCCCTACGCAGCCAGTTTTTTCGACACATCTTCTAGTTGATGGTTTCAACGCATTTGGAAAAGATGATTGTCAATTGAGAAATTTCCCGAGAGTTCAGAAATGTTCGGAATATCACCAAAAACGGTCGCTGCTTGGAAGCCATTTCAAGAGTTTTCAGTAATCTGCCAACCCTTCTCTTTCTTCAGTGAATTGGCCTTTCAAATCATGAATTCGCTCAGCCTCAATCATGGGAATTCACTCATACAGATACATGTAACCTCGATTGGGGATGGCTTGGCACCTAACATCATTTGCAAAAAAAAACTTCCTCTACAACTTCACTAACTTCACCTAGGACCAAAACGAAACATGCTTTTCACCAAGGGATGTTCTGGTCCTATGCTCCATATTCGGCTTCCATGCCCAGTATATTGTTCGGTATATCGTAACAATTTCCTGACCTCCCCCTCCTTAGACTCCCTCCAAAAACTTAAGGAAGGAGAATGCTAGGTCCTTGGAAGCTGGGAACGTGACTTGACTCTGTCTGTAAAAATTGGAAATGTCAAGATCCACCAACGTTTTTGGGGAAATTACCTCAAATGGAGAACGAAGACCTGAACAACAACACCCCAGCAAAGCTCTCCAAAACATCCAAAACATCCAAAAGTGAAAGCCACCCCGTACCTGAAGTCCATGCCATGCGTGGACCCTCTGGAGCCTGCCGCGCTGAAGAGGTCTGCGTTTTACAGTCACAATGTCTCCAACTTCATCCTACCACAGCCCATCCCACTCGGCAGTTACCTCCTCCAGCGCATCATCCGAGCTTTCAGGCCGGGTGAAAATAGTGATCTGCCCGCTGCCGTGCTGAGTAGCTTGGATCGGTTCAAGGGAACTTCACGGATTCAAAGTCTTCAAGTTTTTTAACGTGAAAAATAGCCGGATATTTCGTAATAATTTGGCATGTCATTGCCATGGTGTGAATTGGTGTGCCACAAAAAGTCCTCTCCAGTGTACATCTTCTAGCTGTGGCGAAGGTTCAGTTTGGGGGATCCAGAAGCCTCAGAATTTGCTACACAAACCGCAGCCAAAACGATGTGATGATGTTTGATAAACCCTTCTAATTTGCTCCTGCACTTATCTATACCCTCAATCGAGTGGGAGAAGGTTCCAGATATCTTGCCCAAATTTTGATAGTGGGTGTGAAGTTGGGTAGTAATCTTGAAAACGTTCTCAAAACAAATCAGCTACATGTTTCATGTTTCACTGAGCGTCATAAAATACCACAGATATGTACTGTACCCTACGTTTTCTTATACTGTACTATGTCCAATAGTACCACTTCATCCTACAATCCACGCAAGAACATGGATAGCACCAAGGATGTCCCCGCAAAATCGTAGTAAAACTGGCCCACCTGCGACCTTCGAGATTCCAACGTCGCAGTGGCACTGGAGCTGGTCCTTTGTTCGGTAAGATAGCAAGGGGCCGTTTCACAGGTGTCGTGAACAGAACCTGCTGGGACAAGAGTAGCTCTGTATATTGTATGCATATCCTTATATTGGCTCCCTTCCAAGCACCAGCTGGTGGTATCTTGAAAGACTAATAGCCACAAATCTCATCCCCTCAAAATGCATCAAAATGTCTTTTCCAAGGAATCCTGTGTGATCGCCAAGTCATGAATTCTACCTTGACTAGGAGTCAAGCCTTGTATGATGTGAACCGGCCGTTAACAAATCCGGGGCCATAGCGGCCAAAAGTGAAACGTTTCTTACACAATGGTGCAAGGGTCCTCACTGATCAAAAGCCCCTCACTGATGACTTGAAGCAACAATTTTCAAATGTAAATACCCCGTCATAAAATTGCCTATTCTGCAGAAATGTGCAGGATATTCAATTCTTCGGAGGATCTCGTGCTTCTCAACCAACAAAACAAGACATTCATGAGCTTCTCAAACAGGTGTCACAGAAAGAAAACAGGAGATTCCACTACCGGTCACTAGCGGTTCAGGCACTTCAAAACCATCAATCAACAGTTTTGTTGGAAATTTGGATAGACGGACGCAGCAAGGGTAAACCAAATACTCGGAGGAAGAAGAACTTGTACTCATACTGTTGGCAATATTGTTACTGCTGTGAGGCGGTTGCTTCAAAGCCTGCGCAAAGATGAGTCTTCATTCAACGATTTGATTCACTAAAATCAAGCAGCAATGAGGTCGCTGAATTGTGCACACAATGTTTCACTACCCAAGCAGGGGAGGATTTCCTATCCAAAAAGCTAAACCATGATTTGGACTCACATAAGCCTCTGTAATATGTAAGCATATACGTGTATATATACGTACATGTATATTGGATATTATTGGCTTACAATGGGGGCCATCACTACACAGTCATCTCGTCTCATTTCATCTCATCAGGACACATTGAACGTAAAGCACCTGCCTTTCATATTCAGAAGCCGAGGTCCCCTGCTGTCGAGAACTCAAGATACGGACCTGCTTTTTGTGTTTGAAAAGGACAGGCCATGAAAATGTGTTCAACTATTAGTTCGTATAGAAATGATGACAGAATCTAGTGACAAGTTGAGTGACTAACTGAATAACAAAATTCGGTTAAAATCTCACAGCACCATGGCTATAAATTGCCTAGTTTTAGTTTTGGTCCTGCATTTAGACACAAAATCCAGTGAGTCAGACTTCAATCACTCAGCTGGCAGTGACACCTTGTCTCCGCAATCTCTCAAATCCACTGCTGCAACGTACCAGGTTGCCTTCATTGGGCAAGGCTTCGATAGTGCACTTGGGGCTTGACCCAAAGAACACGACATCCAGTCCGCTTGTTTAGACACCTAGACTTCTTGTTCTCAATCCCATTTTTAGAAAAAGAGGACGACACTATTTGCACCCAATTATTTGCACTCTCTTTGGGGACGCAAAAAAGATGGCAAGAGGAATTTACAAAAACAGGCATAGTGCGGTGCCGCCGCAAACGCCTCCAGGTCCCTGAAGAGAACAATGGGCTGTTCCTCATTGACCCTTGGCTTGTGGTGATGGGAAGAGGGAATTTGGCAGGAAATACACCATCCCTGTCTTCCATACGAAAAGTGCAAACGAATTTCTGATATTTAGGATCTGGAAGTCATCCTATTTTCAACTTCAGGGCGTGTTAGCCTTGATGTTATTGGTGGCTGACTCAGTGCCCTCGGAATGCTTGTGGACAATTGCTGGCCACCTAGTAAAGGGGAGTGATGATGCCAGTGTTCCTTTTACATCAGTTACAAAGTGATCTCCACCACCATCATCATTGCCCTCATCATTGTCAACTATGATCGACAATTTCTTCATCTTCATCGTCCTCGTCATCATCTTCATGATCTTCATCTTCATTTGTCTTCATCTTCATTCATTACATTTGTCTTCATTCATCTTCATTCATTCTCTTCATCTTCATTCATTTGTCAGTTTTCAATCATTATCTTCATCTTCATTCATTTGTCTTCGTTCATCTTGATTCATTCTCTTCATATTCATTCATGTGTCATCATATTTTTGTTGTCTTCTTCCTACTGTAGGTTTCTTCCAATGATATTTACACCGAGCAACCCAAAGGCCAGGGTATGCCTCGTGCAGTCCAATACCTTCAGCATGGGATTTTCAACAGCAACTTTTATCCTTCGAATCGTCACTTCTCATGAGGTGCAATGAGGTTATTGTAGTCTACTCAAAAACAACTCTTGTAAATCATGATGGATTTGCTGAAACTTGATGTGTTTCAACTTGGGTCCAGAACTGTCAGAAACACCATAGCTTTCGTATAGGTTGTGTTCTGTTGAGGGTGAACGGCGACATGATGGAAGCTCCCAAGAGGCTCCATAGTGGGGACCTTGTAAAGCATCTATCTTCCAGACATCTACTGCATATCTTTTGATTTGATTTGTATGAGATGGTGCTTCATTTTATTTTTGTTTTCCAGATACCATCATGGGATTCCAAATCATCCTAAGCAGATCAAAGAAACACAATGGTACTCATCCCACTCTTCCAGGCCGACCAGGAACCTGAAAGGAATTGACAAAAATACTACATTGGTTCCACCAACAATACTGCTAAATAGGGTAGGGTCGGTAGGGTTGTTGAAGTTTGTTGATACATCTCCACAAAGCTGAGCACCTTGCCCTGTCCCTCTCCCAATGGCCAAGAGACCACTCGGATGGAATCACCCGATACGATCTTGCGATCTCCCATGGGATGGTTTTGCCCTGGCAAAGCAACCCAAAACCAGGTTGGATACCATTTTGGGAATGAGGAAAAAGGGGACATAAAAAACTATACACAAATGATTTCCTCCCACAAACATATAACACATCTTTAGCACTCTCTTTTACTTCACCCTCCTCTTGACCCCTTTTTACACATTGGCAGCTTTACCTGAGCCTTGATGAAAGAAACGTGAGTCCAAACAGTAAAGCCTCGACAGAAACACGTTTTGGAGGCGTTGAGTCAGGCCCTCTGGAAGCTCTATTTCATCACTGATGTCACTTGTCAGGTCAGTTGACAAGATTTCCATCCATAGACTCCAGTGTTCCAATCTTGCTCATCTCTTTACCAGCTCTAAAGATGAAAACTTGGTTGCTAGTTCCGGATCCTGAGTGGCTGAGGATGTGCTACCCCAAGATTACCATGAGAACGACCTCTAACTCTGACTAATTCAAAGTCCTACTACCCATCCACCCAAATATTCTCGGGTTTGGTTTTGGTGCGCTGTATATTTATATCATATCTATCTAATCACCGCTAATCACCATTCTGCATGGGTATACTAGCTCTTTGGAGGGCCATGAAGCAAACATCGTTTTTGCTGTACGCTGCAATGCCCGGCCAAGTGGCATGTGCCCAGTGGCCCGCCATGCCACGTCATTGGTGTCTTCTGCTTGGACGACACCCACCTCATCGCGGCGTTCCAATCTGAATGGACCTCTGTAAAATTATGAACGCCAATGTGTGACTGGCAAGCGATGTTTGTGTTTGTGGTTTGAACGTGTATCTTTGTAATATACACACTGTTAGATATGTGATATCTACATATTATAGATTGCATGGATTGCACAAATTCAATACACACGACTGCTCCTACTTAGCTACAACGATTTAAAGGCACACTTTTGAAGCAACACCTTGAAATATATCCATTTACCGACCACATTATGTAATTATATTCTATGGATACATACTTCCAGCTGTTAGTCAAGACATCCCGTTGCATCGATCCGAATCATCGGAATCGAAATCTGCAGGTGTTGAGTTTCCTGACAAAGATCCAGGAACTCTGCGTTTCTGTGATGTCAATGCTCCAGGAGAAGATGCCATGCCTGACACGGTGACAGGGCTCAAATCAGCGTCAAAACACATCATCTTTGCAGTAGCAAAAGGCATGGTCGATGGATCCTCTATGGTGAATCCCCACTAAATGGATCTGGATCTGTTTCAACCGTACAGCATCAATGACAATATGTTGCCTGGTGCAGTCAACTTGCAAGCCAAACATGTGCAGGTACAGTTCCTCTATTATTGCCGCCACACGACCAAGGGAGTACACATGAAAACATGCAGTTGAAAATTCATGTGTATCTCTAATATCTCTTATATCATATCTAATGTCTATCATATTACTATATACGATATAGACATAGATATAATCAATTAATAAATATTAACCATATAGAATTGCAAAACTCTGAATTGACTTGTGCGTTTTTTTTCACTGCTGGAAAACCCCAGTGCCTCATGCGGCGATCACCACGCACCCCTGTGAAGCCATTGGAGGAGGTGTGGCGCGCATTCTCGTGCAGCTCCTGAGGAAGAACGGGAGGCTCAAACAAGATTTAAAATGCAAAGTGAATCTCTGAGTAATTGACATGAAATGACCTGAATGTTGAAACCTGTCTGAGAAATGGTTGGTTGGTTTCAATGCATAGATGCTGCGTTCATTTGTTTTTTTTACATGTTTTCGCATCGATCTTCGCAAGCAATAAATGGGTAAGGCAAGTGTCCCCGCTGACAGTCACGCGAGACGTCGGCACCTCAAGGCCGTTTTTGTCAATCCCAATTAGGGAATGCCAAAATTCCAACATGAATAGTGACTTGCAGGAATAAACCAACAATGTTCATTATGAGTATGAGGCCCAAGAAATTTTGAGCCACGGAAAGAGGTCTGCATCGAGGGGTATCCAAGCAAACGATTTCGGCTATTGTGTCAGGATCAGGGTAGGAGCGTAAAACACAAGGAGTTTGGCCAGCTTCAGAGCACTTGCCATCTCTGTTGGTTTTCTATGGTTTTCTTCTCAAAAGGTATCACAAGGTAGTATCATCATCATCATCATCTGTTGAGTTCAACCTGAGATGGGTTCTGAAACATGGTGGTATCTGCCGGCGCAAACCAGACCTATCAATTAATGCATACCGGAGCAAGCATTCCATTTCGAGGTACATCAACAAACCCACTTCTACGATTCCAAGATGCCCACATGTTCACCGTATAAATGCGTTATCATAAAATCATCTACTGTACAGCAAGCGTCACAAAATGTGTCACAAAATGTCGCAAATCTAGTTTCAGGATTATTCATTTCAATCTTCGTGAATTCCTTATCCACGTCTTCCGCTTACTGGTAAACTAAATAACGATTGTCCCAATAGCAACTGATAGCTTTTGGCTTTTGAGGTTTCCCACCCAAGAGAAGAGCAGGGATCCCAAGCGTGGCCTTTCAAGCGAGACAGTACGCAGCGGAAGAAATGTCAATGTCCTGTTAAAACTATAACCAAGTCATTAACTTGGTAGATTACAGCCCCTCCCAACACTCTGTGTTTTGAGATTCGAAGATATTAAGAAGCGAATAGGCATCCGGAAAAAAGGAAGCTATGCGAGTCCTGTCTCATCAGAATTCCACTGAGCCGATTGAAAGTACCAAGCGCAAAATGCATTCCCCAAAGCGGCATCGACACAAACAGTCTGCTAGCAATGACACCATTGCGGAGAGCCAAAGGGAAAACAGGGTTGGCTGCTCCAAAAATTGTACAAACATTATCAAATTCATCATACATCCAAGCTTCAAACGCTTCGAACCCCACATACCATCACCATAACACTGTTTCTCAGAGTCTCGCACCTCCGCCTCGCCCTGAGTGTCAGCTGAGTGTAGCAAGTACGGCAAATTTCATCATCCAATTGGCAGATATAGGCAGTATATATTTGATTTATCCACGGCCTCTTTAGGAAACAAATTGATTTGTTATGATTTGATTAGTACTTGCATGTACTTGCACTGATTGTGCTCCATGGACCATACGTGAATTGTATGAGAGTGAGCAAGAGAAAACGCCTCACTCACATGAAGCATTTACAGAAATGTACCGGTACCGTACATGATCCTGTACTTCACCAATATTTCCTTAATCTTCTGCCTTCGGATGCTAGCAGAAAATGTGTCACCAGGAATCTCAGAAAACCAAAACCGCCCAACTTTCACTGCCCAGTTGCGCAGTGGGTCCACCTGAGGGTTAGCTTGAACAGGTCGAGGTCAAGGGATGCGGGGGCACAATTCCAAAAGACGCAAAAAAGAAATATAGGAATGACGGATGACGGATGATGGATGTAAATCTTCACAATTTCTTTTGGCTCCCAAGTTGCTTGCTGTCCAACACCAACAGCTCACAACAGCTCATGAAGGGATGAAGGCCCACAACGACTAACTATTCATTTGCGTAGGGCTTATGATGTGAGATATGATATAGTCATTTATCTATCTATGTGTTCAATCTCAATATTCTATATCAACACCATACGGGGTCATTCTTGTTACCCCTCATCCCTCAGAAACCACCCCTGAGGGCTAGGCATTCCTCATCAACCTGCCATTGAAAGGGTGCAATGACAGCTCAACGTGACTCAAAAAATTGCCGTGGCAATTTGGATGATTGGAAGCTTAAGCGTTGCCACTTTGCTTTTTTCGCGCACAATAAGGGATTGTGTGTCATCTGCATCATCTCCCTTTTCTCTTAAGTTTTGACCCCAGATTCCAGTCCAATTCCTACCACTTGCTATCACTTCTACTCTTTCTACTCTTTCTACTCCATCATCCTATCTTCATCGTGATACAGTGATATACTATACTATCCGGCCAAGCAGGTTGATGTCTGAAATCAACATCTCTACACAACTCAATTCATCACATTCCCATCTCGTTGATCTGGTTGGCACCTCTGAGCTCAGCTTGGAAAAAAGGGCTTCAAAGAGCAGCTCTGAAGGCACGTCCCCTGACATGCTCAACCTGCAAAAGTATTGCTTCGACAGAGTGCAGGAATATTTGGAACACTTGTCTACATGTTGAAAACGGCATTGCATTCCATTCGTGTTGCCATCTATGTATACAAATGTTTCCCTGATTGTTGGACCAGACTCCATATAATGTATTGTCGATCTACGTAATTATATGCATACTTGTGTATCAATCACAAGTAATAGTAGATGTGAACAATTGGTAATGTATGTGATATCTAATATTGATAGGTGCTGAGTATGTCGCATACTTTGGGTTGCCAGACTTCTTCAGCTTTTCTGTTGACATGTGCGGAAAGCGCAACTGCTCCTGCAGTCAATCAGAAATGCAGTGGAGTTGGATCATGAAGATACGGAACCTCTCAGGGATGTTGCCCATCACCACTGGAGAATGATCTGATTCTTTGCCATCATGATTTGAGAACCAACACATAAGCAAGTCCAGCAGTTGATGCCATTGCAAGGATACTGGCAAAGAAACAAGACCACGTAGGCACTCCCGTGTTTGACCAACAATCAAGAGGGGCCGGAGTCTCCGCATGGATGATCATGGGATGATATTGTGAACATATTGTGCAAGATCATCTACATAATCATGTATGTATATATATTAATTTATATATACATACAAATCAAGATGGAATTTAATTCTGTTGTATTTCGACTTGGATCATCTTGGAACTTTGCAGTAGGTTTTGTGTCTTTTGAAAGTTTCAGTACTACTTTTCCAAAGTGCGAGGTGGATGGCACTGAAATGCTCCTTCACAAACCAACCAACCCCCCCACCAACCAAGCAATCCCCTCAGTAAAATGTCCAGGAAAGGCATGGCCAAACGCCGTTGCTCTTCGATGGAGGAGGAATTCAATTCCGACCAACCTGCACGTGCGGTGGCATGGTGGAAACGCTTGAAAGAAGTGACAAAAAGCAATAATGTTGTGGTTGTGGAACGGTTTGGAAGATGAGTTCTTTCAAGAAGGTGGATGGCTTCTACTCGTGTTTGAATCACAAAATGCTGCTAGAGGTCGTATCAATTATGCCCATGGAATCATGGGAACTTTAAAAATCCCATGATCATGATCCCATGACCTGCATGTTTGGGCTCCAATAATGCCCATCATTTTCATGCCTATGATACCCCATGGATCCCCATTCCATAATGCATCCCTTCGTGGCACCGTTGGATGTACCTCCTTATTCTCAAATCCTTTGGAAGGTCGGCGAATCCCCGGTTGGATGGGAGGATCAAAGTGTTGTCCTCATATTTCGCTAAGTGCCCCTGCGCATGAAGATGTCAAAGATGTTGTCCTCATGCAAGTTCCAAGCATCGTGCTTTGCCTAGGTACGGGAGTGTTCTCTGGCGTGGAATTGTGAGGAGTCAAACTGAAATGAAAACAAGTTTGGATGGAAACGATTGGTGGGAAATACACACTCAGACTTAGAGCAAATATTATAGTGGGTAGGTGAATTCTACAAGTTGGTTGCGCCAGAAAGTCCATTGAGAGAAACACCTGGAAATCACAGGCAGTCCCACCAATTCAAAATCAAGGACAGCAAAAGAACGCTTTTTCATTGTAATCTTGTACTCTGTGTGTGTGTGTGCCTTTTTAGTTTTCCCAAGGCTAGGCTGTGGCAATGTCTGAAGAAATTGACTATGCCAAAACCAAACAAGATTGGACAAGTCTTCTTATTTATGGGCCATCAACCATTTGTCATGAAGTCCGGGAGTGGGACATGTTTGGAATTCCAAACTCAACCTCCCACCTCTTCCAGTCCAACCCTCTCTGACAGCGGATCCGGGCGAGCTCAATCATTGCAGCTTGCGACAAGTGATTGAAATCCTGGCTCCCAGGCAGCTCAAAAACTTGGCAAATGAGGGAGGAACCTGGTGTGTATGTGTGAAGTACATCACTCCCCGACTCCATATGAATATTGTTGCATCGTCACTGTACTACATATATACATATCTATACATGGTCTATACAGTACATGTATGTATTTGTGACATGTACGTATGTATATCATCATCAGTAGGTGGGTAGTTACGTATCCTGTACACGGTACGAGTATATAGTGATTGGAAGTGATTTGAGTAGTTCTTGACCACCTTGGTCATTCGTCTATAGGTTCTTGCCATTTTCAGTCCAATATTGAGGTGAGTGTTGAAACAAATGGAAAAAGGGCAAATTGAAAAATAAGTCGTGCTTATGTTTCACGGTCATTTTCCACTGAACCATGATTGCTTCAGGAGAGTATCCATGACTATCCTATTTAGGTCAACCAATGATGGTAAAGGAAAGGTCAAGCTACAACATAAGGACATCAAGAGCTCAAGATTAAGCCGCCACCGACGTGTGGTCCTCTGATTGCAGGATATGATCATCAGTCACCTGAAGGACGTGATAGGCAGAAGCGATGAGTCGGAAACCTGAAATTTTCGAAAACCTGATGGTGCAACCGACTCTGTTGATGGGATATGATGGGATGGAAGTTGGCTAAATCAAAATGAGAATTATATTGAGTAATTCATCAACCTTTCAACTTGGAGTGTGAGGCCATTCTGTGGTGATTCTTGTATCAATGGAACAACACTGGGATGAGGTCCTTTCAGAGGTCACTCCAATTGACCCCAAATCCTTGCATTAGAATCAATAATTTAAGACTTGTAAATGCAATCACGCACTGTCCCTCGTCTCTATACAACCCATAAGCTTTGCACATATGATAGGGGCCGCAAGCACCTCTAACATCATCTCTCCCCAACTAGCCGTTTACCCCTACTGGCTGATCGAAAAACAAAACATTATAGGTGAATCGTTTTAATAATTTTCTCAATGATATCGCGTCATATCGTGTCAACTACCAGTACAGTACTACAGTACAATAATCCACCAGGTTGGATTAAGGTCATATTTACTGGATTCCACTACTCCACCACCCTTTCCAGTGAGGTCAGCTAAGGTCATTCCCTGAATGATCGGTTGTTGCAACAAACATCCCCATGATTTGAGTGCCAAACAATGAGTTCGATGCACTTGTCCACCAACTTGTTGAGCTGATACTGAATACCAATCTGAGGCGATCCAAATGTACATGGGAATACCAACAATGGACACAAGTTTGGGACCACAGATTTTGCGATCGCAATCAGCCAGTTTGCAGGGAAGCTTTGTATATAAAACAAAAGAACGTCCACGCAAAATGATAATCCAAGCCCACACGATTCTTCATTGGTAAAGTGATCACATCTCTCAACCAATCAGGCAATGAATCAATCCATCCATCAAACCATCCATCAATCAATCAAGGTCCATATCATAAGTCTGTCCCTATAAAACTATGTCAATCAATTCATAACCAACTAAGACATAATTTTGAAGCGGTTGTTCACGCTCAAGAAATCTGTACTCTCTTCCATATATCTCCCATCTGTCTTAAGCCCTGCAACGAAAAGTTTTTTCAACGACAGTTGCGAAGTTGACATAATCAGGCACCACATTGTGCCACATCTAGCTCCAGTAGCTCCAGAACCACGTTATATAGTTGGTACCGATGTGTGGACTTTTGCAAGCAACAACATATTGGCTCATTCATGTCTGCTGTGAAACGCCTGAAACCGGCCCTGCAGACCAAACAAAAGAAAACTCACAATCTGCTTGAAGTGTAGCGGTCATGCCCGGCCCCTCGCTGCAGTGGGGCCGGCCAAGCAATTGATCCGTGCATGGTGCTGTCTTCCTTGCTTTGTCGCCACAGAGTCTTTGCACTGATACAGTGCCACGACGTCCCATACTCCATAGTACTATGGATGTCCGTGGTTCTCGCAGTCGTGTTCCGGAAGGAACGACCTGCACCCATCGGATACCTGAAACGGTCGCTTCTGGCGAAGTTCTGTGATGATACCATACCCGTGTAAGGCGTATCAACTTGGTCATCTCAGAGCGCCGGTACTTCTGACCGATGCGTGGTCATCAACTGGTACGCCACCAGCTTGCCTTGCTGCACTAGTCGCAGCTTTACTCGAAGTCCCTCCGTCGCGACTTTCTATTAATTTTCGAAAGTAGGGCAAAGCGGAGGCGCATAGTACTACAGAAACCGTTTCTGAGTGCTGCATTCCATCGCACAACCTGAGGCGGCTTTGTCCAGGAAATCCCTGCAATTCCCTGCATTCATCCTTCGCAATTGCTTGGGTCCGAGACGGGACCAAGCATACAGAAAACATGGACCTCTTCAAACTCGCTTTGTACGAGGCATGTAGGCTGCAGCGTGCATTTGCAAGTCTCGCACACATCGCACACTGTCTGTTCGAATACTTTTTGTTTTTCCGCCCAAACGTCTTTGTAGCAGCAGGTGAGCATTGCAACCTGGTTGCGAAAATCAGTCTGTCAAATCCTGCCCTGCTGCTGGGAAGCTGTCCAACCGCCTACTATCTCCGTCTTTTTCAATTCATGTTGTTTCACTTTGAGCGGTGCCAACAGCCGAACTTCCAAAGCTTCAAACCTTCAAATCTGCAAGTGGCTTCTGACTGAATCACCACACCATTGGACCTCATACGTACTTTGTACGTAGGGCGCCTATGGCGGAGTTCAGTGATTGTCCACTCCACACAGTACAGCTGGGCTCAAATAGTGCCAGAAATCTCTGAGAGGTTGCGTCTCGCATCTTGCTCGTTGATCTCTTTGTTGGCTCCACAATGGTGCTGATGCACACCTGGGTAATGTAATCGGAGGGTGTTCTAGGACATTGCGGTGATTTGGCATAATGACAGAGAGGATCGAGGATGCCCCAATAAAAATTACTAGATACATCGATGGAAGCACTCCGTGATCTACCAGCATAGTCTATGGTTGGCACCACCTAGAATCTGATTTGGATATGCAGGATACGATTCACAGCTGCTTGAATCTCGGCATCTGTCGATAAAATAATATACATTGCTATTACTACCCTGGAAATCCAACAATGTGATTGACTGCATGTAGTCTTCATGGATGCTCGTAATAGCCAAGGTGCACATCAATAGCGGTCGGCGGGTGCTTCACGCTGGTCAATAGATTCCAGTGGCACCACCAAATCCAAGCTCTCAGGCGAATACAAATGGATTAGCTTCAGTGTCCGTGCCCCAAATAATCTCAAATCATAATCTTGCAACGGCATTCAAACTTCTATTCAAGGTTCCCAGGTTCCCAACAGACTCCTTCAATTTCTCTGTCTCATCCTCCCACTTCCGGAGCAAGTTGGCCCATTGGCCGATCGGGTCGTCCTTGTTGTATCACTCAACTGAGAATGCTTGTCCCTAAAGGGTGCAGCTGATACGTCTTAGGCGGAGTGGTACCACATCAAAACCTCAAAAAGCTGCTGCAATGGACAGCTGCACCAACAAGAAAACGTCAAAAAAGTGACCAACCTTGTAATCTTGAAACTTCAGTTTGCACTAATGAAACGCCTCCCTGTGCGTGAGGTGCTCAGGTACCCATGTAGAAGTAATTTCTCACAACAAAAACAGAAGAGCTAGAATCTGGACTCCAAATGATTTGATTCTGATAAACTAAGCACGTCAAAGAAACGTGACGGTGATGTGGACAATAATTCCAAACATGCAGCCCTGTTGCCCGGTGGTTCATAGTGTCCGCCACAGTGATGTTGTCAGGAGTGCCAAGGGTCACATCAAGGCCTAGTAAAAAAAATCTTCTGTGGGGGGTGGGAGGGGTGGTTCATTGATTCCCCTACTAAGATTCTGGTTAAACTGCTATGTCGATTCTGCAATGCAGAGCAATACAATAGTGTCCGATATATCAATATAATGATAAAATGTAATATAGATAATAGAATTCAAGTACATATCGCCAAACTTTCGTTCAACCTGAAAATGGAGATCTAAAGAAACTTCCCCCAACATTCAAACCACCATCTGTGAAGCTAGAGACAGTGTATGGCGACTAAAAAGCCTAGCTGATATGATCAAATGATCAACCGCCGACGAAAAGACAGCTTGTCTCAAAGCATTTCAAATGGGAACGCGTTCATGAGAAGTGTTTGAAACGGAGCAAATATCCTGGAAAGGCGACCATCCTAGAACTTTGTTGGATCGCAGAATGTATATATGAAGGGAACTGGCCAAATGTCTCCTGTCGAAGGTCATGGGATATTCATGAGATACTTGTGCACAACTGCAACTGGCAGGTATAGTGAAAATCGTGTTGAAGAATGGCTTTCTCCTACCATAATTGTCACTGCATTGCCTCATGTTCTACTCATAAGCTGCCTGAGGTGACAGTGCCATGTGGACTTGTCCACAATGCGTATTTAGCTTCAAAACATGGAAACCTACTCCAATTTAGGACTCTCTGTAAATATATACATAGCAACTTATATTACACAATTCAATATCTATATGACTGTATACTGTATAAGAACCATTGAAGTGGGAGTGAATAATAATCAACCCCAAACAGAAGTTAATTGAAAGAATATCCTAGGAATCTCTGGAAAATCTCCATGCATTTTCCAAATCTACAAACCATCCACCCGTCTACTCATACACCAATCTACCCAGCCCAGGATTTCCCAAACCTGTAGGTCCAAAAAAATGATAAATCGGCGGATTGTCACTGGATGGATTCCTGAGATGGAGGCGGTAGAACATCTTCTGAGAAATCATGTGTTGCTACGAAACCAGGGCGATGTGAAGGCATTGAAACATATCTCAACCAATTTTTTCAGCAGTCATAGTTGCCAAGCGTTCTAATGAGAGTGTGCACCTTAACAATATAAGCTGTGCAAATCAGAAAACAAACTTACAGCAGGTGTGGCAAAACCGCGACTGCTGCATCGTGAGCCAATGCTAGGTACCATTCTTTACATTCCAGAAAATTCCCCAGCGTCATGACTTGTATAACTTGTATCATTAATGTGTATTTTTCCGAATCATTATATAATTTGTATCTTTCCACAACCCATGCATGCCCATCCTTGACATGGGCGATTGGAGTTCCAAAGTGCAAACCATTCAAGAACTGATACGAACGCTTCTTCCCTTCAATCAAATATGAAAAGGAAGCATTGATATATAACAACCTAGACCCACCCTGTACAAAAAGCATTATTGCGAATCGCATTTATAGCTGTAACTTTCAATGCCGAAGCTTCAATTCTTCCGTCGTATCAGGCCCAGGCCGTGGTGGGTAATGGATGCCGCCCTTGCAGGTCAAAGTCGACTGTCACGACTGTATTTTTGCAATTAGATTCTGTAAACCTTTCTCTGATCTCAATGGGTGGTGACGATGTGCCAATGATGGAAAATAATTGTTGATTTTGAAGTATCTTTTGGACTACCAAGCAATTCAATCCTATAATATTCACAAACCGTTGATGGCTTTTCATTGCATGTAATATTACAGGAGCTGTTTTAAATCATCACTCATTCTGTCGCTGTCCCCAACAAGCCTGTGGGGACAATCACTAAATCCAATCGAAAGCACCAACAAAAATCAATGAATCTTCAATTGTCACCTCCATCAATCATCACAAAAAAAATCAGCAACCACTATCATAATTGAATCGGATGGACCTTGATGCAAGGCGTGATGTAGGTAGGGCTCTCCAAACACTCACCGGCCACCAGGCTCGCCGCAAAGGTATCGTCGCGCACGCGCATGACCTGGAAATCCGAGAGACGACTACGAATCCGAAGTCATTTCAATTCGCAACATTTCATATTGATTACTCAATGACTCTATATAGCTATAATATGATGTTGTAGTTAGAGCATGGGCATAGTACAAAGTTGGCTTCATGAGTGCTGCATCCCCCTTCATATTCTGTATCACTTGATGTAGTGAATTGAACAGGCAAATTTTCGAACCAGGAGGATCTTGTTACCAACATTGCCTGATCCAGGTCAACAGAAATGCAAACAAGGTACCCGGTGGTTGGCAGTGTCAACCACGTAGATATTGTTGATCGGCACTCCTAGCTCCTGGCCACGGTGACTGCTCAAGGAGATCCTGGAGGAATATTTGACTTAAAGATGCCAGGAAGGAGATTGATGATTTATGAACCACATCACTCCAAAGTTCTCAATATCAATGATGAATTTTGGAATTTTTATATACTCTCACCGACCTCAAGGCCTAGAGTCTCTCAAAAAAACACATTTCTCCCGAGTAACTCCGGATCCACGAAGCGACCGTCACTCCTGCGCGTTTTCATCCACGAAGATCCCAGTAGGAAACGACAACCTGTCAGTGAGATTACTGAACTGGGAGGAAACGGAAGGACAAACATTCCATGGTGAATTCAGTTGCTTCATGAACAATCTCTATCGGTCAATTCAGCTACCAACTTCTCAAATGTTTCCTACAACAAGCTGACATATATTGCTGGTAATGCCGAGTACGGTTTACATTACAGCCACTGAAGTTTGCCATAAAACAAACAAACACCCCAAAGCAACAGTCAAATTCCTGTAAATAAACAACATCCATGTCAGGTTCGATCTGAACTACTGCAGGGGCGAAGTAAACGTCTTGAAAACCATATGATAGGCTACCGTACCCCTCCGGGAAAGCACACAAAAACAGTCTTCCATCTCCAATCTGCTCAAAGCTACTGTCAGCTTCAGAATTGGGAATGAACATTCTCCCGGTTGAGAGAAGAGACAAAGAATGTCAGATCCTAACATTCAATTTCATTGAAAATCGAAGGACCTCTATGTTGACAATCTTAGTTCTATCTTCGCCTCTCAAAAGTCATCAAAAGTCCATTTAAAGCTAAAACATCTAGGCTTCAAATGCCTGAAAAGAACATAGATCATCATAGATCCACTCTGTCAAGGCAACATCTTCTGGTTATTCATCTGCCAGGCTACTGATTGTCAGCAGTTCCATAGCCATTGCCTCCAGCCTAAGCTGCATCCAGGTGGATTAGCAACGATGCAACCTTGCTTTCTCACTGACTGTTGCGAAATACCCCAAAAACATGGAGGATTCTGCAGCAAAGAACTCCTTTTGTTTCACATCCAGTGGAGCTGCCTGCACCCTGCACCTGCTGCAAGCAAGAAACCACGACTGCACCACCTCCACCACCAAGCACACTGTACTTCACCACACGCTGGTGTCCCGTGTCGCTGACATAGATGTGGGTGGAGGTAACGAAAACGCCCTGCAGCTCGGGCTGCGTTCCCTTCCTACTGGTGGATCCCCGACAAGGCTAGCCCTGACGAGTCCATGTTTAAATGATGTTTGAGTATTCCCATGAGCAATATGACAACACCCGTTCAAAATGAAAACATGAACTGGAATACCTGTCCATCTCTGGGAACTAAGTTTTTCTTGGTTTTCGTTTCGAGCAATTTAGAGACTCTACATATGACCCGCAAAAACCTGCTTCTTGCAGCATGATACCGACAGTACACAAGAGCTTGCGAATATGATCCAAAAAAGACCCATATGCGCTTTTTCCTGCAAGAAGCGTACCAATCCAGGAGTGCTCCAGTACTCTTTTGAACACTTCTTCCTTGCAAAAGTTGATGTATGTTCCAATGCCTTCAACAGAAACTTTGGAGGGTCGGCGGTCATCTTCCTATTGGAACAAATCACCAGAGTGTCCCACCCGCCACCTCTGGGCGCTTTAAAATTGCATTGGCTCCAGGACTGACCATCCCCGAACCTTGGAAGGTGCGCTGCGTTGCTACCCACCGTCAGGTCAAATGGAACAAGGGTTCGCCATCGGTGCCTTGAGATTATGAGACTTTCGTTCAAAGCACTTATATGTTTAAAAAAGCCACACACACTCATCAAGTACTAAAGCACAAGTCTCGGTTCGTCAATTTCTGTTTTGGGTGTGCTTTGGACTTGTTTGCGCGAAGGGCATGTGGTCTCTCCTTCATTCCATCTCCTTACCCCACCCACCGGCCTGCGACGGTGGTGACCACCCCGCCGCTAATCTTCTGAACCCTGTCATTGCCAGTGTCCTTGGACAGCAGATCCCACCACGGAATCTAGTGGATGGCGGCATAGAAGCTGCCATTAAACAAGGGCGGTCAATTTTTTTTGGCATTTCAATGGTCCCAAATCATGAATCCCGCTCGATGGGGTTTTGCAACCTTCTTTTTAACAAGCCACAGTGCCGCGGGTGGTTTGACTAAAAGTGCTCAATTGTTGCACTTGGTCACTTGGAACTTGGATTTGGATTGCAGTCAACAAAATTGTAAACATGTGCTTCCTCAATTGCCTGCACCGTTGGACATCCTCATTAGGATTTGGATCCCCATGTCATTTCAAACCGCCACTATTGAGTCACTACTGCACCATTCTTCGCCATGTCGTCAAGCATCCGCCACATACACATCGCCCCCGCTCGTCACGTAGACACCATGGGGATCCAGCAGCTGATTGGTGCCTCCCCGGACCGCTTGCAGACATCATTTCTAATTGAATCTGTTCTGCACTTTATTCACCAACCGCCAACCTCAACATCTTTCAGAAAAATGAATAGATTCCGCCGATTCCCCAAATGATGCACAAGTTGTGATGCAACCCTACAATCAAAAAAAAACGTGTTTCGTGACGTTCGTGCTTCATGGAAATTCCCTGAAGCCTGCACCGCCCCTGCAACAGGTCGTGTCATAGCCACGGATTTGTCCTTGACGGTCCTTGGACGGGTGCTTGCTAAAATCGAAAGTCCGGAATCCAGACCTACTAGTAGAAAAACACAGCTTGGATTGACCCCAGAAAAGTCCTGGATAAGAATAATCCTGTATAATATGATGCATGCAAACTTGACACTTGATCTCCAATAGATACTCTTTCTGTGATCCTCTTGGCTAGCTCCCAATGCCTGTTCAAGGAAAAAGAATAGGGTCCTTTGCTGTGCGTTTGCAGCACACAATAGTGTCAGCGTATATACATATATATATATAGACATATATGTATATATATATAAATCGTATATATTGTATATTATATTGTAGATGTGAATGGTAGTATAGCAGTAGTAGAAGAAAATCTTGCTGGGTTGGGCCCGGCCCAAGAAAACATGTAAACCTGCATCTTCCATCATCCGACATCTGAGGTCCCCAAGCATAAAGGATGCCCAGTTCACCAGCTACCAGCACTCCCAAAGTACTTCCTGCGGGCCAACCACTGGAACTTGGAAGCGACTCTTGGCTGTAGAAATGGCAAAGGCGAGTTCGAAGTCTGAAGTTGTTGTGTTTGGATTGGGATGGTGGTAGCATTGAGAGTTACCCATCCACTTATATAACCATATACTGTAGTGGTCTGTTTGAGTATTGATCTGCTTGCATCTAACCACAAGGCAAGGAACATCAAAAAAGCATGGTTGAGGGCTTGGATTCACTGTCCTTTAGAAGCAAATGAAAGTTTGTGACTTCTGAGTTTTTATAAGTGGATTGCCTTTGCCAACGGAACACTCTTGAGTTGGTTGCAAGCCCCATACAAGAACTTGTAAAAACAATAACTCTGAGAATCAACATGAATCAACTACACATGTGGCATCCTCGTGCGCCCTTCATTTTGCTGCGTTCTCTTGGAAGAAAGCTAACCCGGCTTCTCCCCATCTCGATTGTTGAAACCGGTACCTAGCTGGACTTGGTGACTGATGAAAGCTAGCATAACGTCACATCCTCATAGAGGACAGGCATCTGACAGCGGGCTTGCCAACCATAATGTTGAGGCCAAAAGAAGAATGTCCCATGGTCAATCAACCCCTGTGTGGTGGCCTTCTAATTAAGATTCCTGGTCGCGGATGCATATACGATATATATCCGCCGACCCCCTTGCTGTCAGGGGGGAGCGCGCCCAGAAGTTTGCTGCTGTTAGGAGTTCGGTTTTCCAACGTGTTTTGTACTTGCCGCTGTTCGGGTTTTTCGGAAGCGGTCTGGAGGACATTGAATGTCTTGTTGCCCGAGTCATCGGGGAGAGATTCGAGTGGATGAAGAGTGCTGTGGTCGGGACGGTTGCCCAAGTCATCCGGAGGGACACCAGCGGTGGCGATAGAGCTGTTCTCTAGTGACGTTCTGAGAGTTTTTCAGGCTTGTGTTTTGCATGCTTCCAAGGCCATGTGCCGTGATAGACATGTTTTTTTTATGGGTTTCAAAGGTGACGTTCCGAGGGTTTTTCTGGCTTGTGTTTTGCATGCTTCGGGCACGAATCCTGCTGCTGTTCGAGGCTTTCGGAGGCGGTTTTCCAAGGCCATGTGCCGTGAGAGACATGTTTTTCATGGATTCCAAAGGTGACGTTCCGAGAGTTTTTCAGGGGGCTTTCGCAGGCGGTTTTCCAAGGCCATGTGCCGTGATAGACATGTTTTTTATGGATTCCAAAGGTGACGTTCCGAGAGTTTTTCAGGCTTGTGTTCTGCATGCTTCGACCACGAACCCTGCTGCTGTTCGAGGCTTTCGGAGGCAGTTTTCCAAGGCAGTTTTCCAAGGCCATGTGTCGTGATGTTTCGAGAGTTTTTCAGGCTTGTGTTTTGCATGCTTCGGGCACGAATCCTGCTGCTGTTCGAAGCTTTCGCAAGTCAAACTCTGATCGACGATTAACCTCTTCACAGAGGTTTCAGAACACATTTGTGATTGTTACATCGCACAAACAAGTATGCGCTAACCAAAAAAAAAAGGCTGGCCTGGTTTCCTGTTTAAAGACCAAGATTCGTTGAAAGACCAAAATGTCAAGTCTTGGGAACAAAATCAACAATCGGTGATAGATGTATATTGCAGAGATCGGGATGTAAAGTGAACCAACGATTGCAAGCTGCACCCCCTTTTTCACTGTCTCTCTTTGACAATCTTCAACTGTCAACACAAGCAAGAAAGCAAAAGGTAATATGCCCATAGGCTGTTTCCGTACTTATTGAGTCAAAGTATACATATATAAATAGTAGATATAAATATATATATATATATATTACATTATCTTTTATAGTAAATGCAACAGCAACATTACAATCTGAAAAACACACGCCATTTTCCTTCAAAAAAACCATTCACAATCTACACATTCAAAATGTTCAAATTCCCAACTAATCCCCTCAATAAGACCCTAAATTCCTGCTAAAAACCGTGGCATTTGGGACAGTGTACGGCTTCCATGATAGAAATCTCTCCCCAGCAATCCTGGTGATCCTGGTGATCCACCCTAAACCCCCGTGCCCCTACCTGCATGTTTTCCAGTTGAGCAGGTAAGTTTTGCAAAGTGGACAACCTGCAGCCGGCGAACACAGGTTGGCGAGTGGTTTATGATGATTGCTTTGTGCACGGCAAATCTGAAATCAGTTCACTTTTTTCCTGCAGAAGATGAAACAGATGCTTAACACGGATGTGTTTGTCATATTGCAAAATGAAAATTCATTGACAAAAACCGTCTTCCTGGAGATTCCTTTGTATCATTCCAAGTTGTCAGCCTTGCTCAACATCACGAACCACAGCCATTGAAACGGTTCACGACGTGCAAAATACCAACACAGTTTCGACTTTTCACGCAGCTAACCCTCCATAGTTTCTCAGAAGAGCCAAAATAGAACATTTGAGAGGCTGAGAGGGGCGCCGTATGTTTCACTTGGTTTCACTTAGTTTGCAAATTTCCCTGACTGTTTTGCCTGGCTGGTGCCTTGGCTTGTGTGTGTGCGTTGCTTGTTTTTCCGTAAGCTGCAACACCAAGTCCACCAAGTCATTGCTGCCTTCAATCATTCCACAGTCTTCAAGAAAATAGTCAACGAAGGCTTGGCGAACATCACCTCGGAACGGCAAGTCTGATAGATTTGGAAATGAGCAGATCAGATGGCAACTCAGGTTTTCCATTTAATACGTCTGAGAGGCTTCCAACGATCATGTTGCTTTCATCGCAACTTGTTCACACCACGTCATTGAAGGAAAGGATGCTTCTAAATCTCCAATAACACGTGCTAAAGCTCTCGGTCGAAGATGGACTGCTGGCTTTGACCGCCTCGTTATCTCTCCAAGCAACAATGCGCCTGCCAGGAAGCGATCCTTGAAAGTCCATTTAACAAGCACTCAAGCTCCCAGCTCGATTAGAGAAATGATTTGCTCACCACCGGGCTCCAACCCAGGCACAAATTCAGAAACCTCAGAGATTTTCCTGAAAAATACCCGACAGCAAAAGAGGTCTTGCAATTCACCAGCTTGCGCATGGTGAAAAAGCCTTGTAACCGAATGGTTGCAATCATCCAAGTTTCTCAATGCGACTAGGTTTGTTGGAAATCACAAAAGCTTCTACTAGAGAAAGTAAACGTCTTGTCACCTCCTTTGCGTGAGTCCATCAAAATGTCAAGCACGGCACAGACTGCAGAGCTGGGCGCACGACATCCCGCAGAAATTTTAACCACAGGGAAATCATCAAAATGATGTTCACAGACGCAGTGCAACAGCCTTGTAATGATGTGCCATGTGGCCTGTGAAATCCTTACGAAGCCAAGGACACTATCCGTGCTAACCAAATGGTGGAGCTTCTGTAAAACTGCCTCTTGCCTTGCATTGGAAATCCAACCACTGAATGTTCAGGAAGGTTCCAGAGACCTTCAGAAAGGGTACCCTTCAGTGACGAAGGGGGCTTCGTCTTCAGCAAAGCACCCTTCAAAGGTACCCTTCATGTGAAAATCCAACAACCCGTCACTACAAGTACTTACACAAAGTACGGTCAGCGTTATTGGCGTCAGCCAGCAAC
>OMLO01000565.1_pt1 | contig 24753 bp, 17 predicted proteins | sample 1674811 | NCBI WGS metagenome assembly OMLO01 (sample SAMN06265003, study PRJEB25207) | coral metagenome | isolation source: Coral host | place: Mexico:La Bocana,Puerto Morelos, Mexico | collected 2008-11-13
TTTTGTAACTACTTTTGATATCCATCTCTGTCTGTAACACTGGTGTAGCCTTACTCGTGACTTTTGTAACAATCCTGTGAGCTTGCTGTGACAAGCTTCTAATTCATCACTAGTAGTCGGGTTTATCACTTACCCAAGGCAGCCCCCACTCCAACCTCAGAAATAAGGTTATGTCCACAGGCATGTCCTATACCCGGTAACGCATCATACTCACAAATAAGCCCGACAACTCGCCTTTTACTAAGACCACTCGAGGCGCGGAACGCGGTGTCGAGTGTATGATGCTTTGTCACCTCAAAACCTTTTTCACTGAAAAATGTGGTCAGCAGCTCATGGGCGTGTTTTTCCTCGTAACCAAGTTCTGGATTTCTCCAAATTTTTTGGTTTAGCTGAAAAAGTTCAGGCGCAAAGTTGTCTATTGTGCGCAGTGCAATTTCTTTTACTCTCCTCAGTACGGTCGCCATTTTTTAGTTCTCTCAAACTTAGCCTCGATTCCAGTATTTATCTAATGGCGCCCTACCCTGGGAGGGCCTCCCTGAAAATTTTTGGTTAGCGTGTTCCGTTAAAATTATTCAAAGTGCCGATATAGAGTAGAGGTTTCCCTTGTAACGTTCTCGTTTCAAGGAAACCTGATTGATCGATAGTCTTTTTTTGGGATGTAACAATGTGTGACATCCAAAAACCGGCTGGGAAGGAGACTAATTGATCTTTTTTAAATTGGCATAGTCCGCGAACAGTAAACCGGGTTTGAAGGGTGTTAAACATAAAGGAAAATATAATTTTACTCAAGAAACAGTCTTCTTTTGCATCGCTTTAGTAAATCAATCTGCAAAAAAGGCCCACCTATGCAAAATTCGAATCCATCAGGGAACCAATCAGAATTCACCTTTTCGTCGTATGCGAATCCAACCAGCCAGACAATACAAGACGGGCTCTTTTCCCGAACAGCGGCTGATGATCGAGCCTACCTCCTCTCATTCATATTCTTCAGTCCAGTCTCCCTCCCTGCGATGGAGACTACCCATAGTAGGGCTGAGGTGATCAAATCCCCCCAGTGCATGCAAAGAAAACACAATTCAGCCTCAAACACTCGCAGTGAACTTCCGCTGTGTCCCAAGTATCGTTTTCTATCATTAGAATACGATAACGACTAAATTTCGCAAGTAGAATAGTTTACATTTACTCACAAATCTTTCTCAGGCCCTTTTTTTCGAGCCACAGCATTACATACAAAGAACGTCGTGGTGACTGGACGTCTTCTAACATTATGAAGGTCTACTTCATGTAATCCCCCACCGGTCTCTAAAAGGTGTTAAGTATGTAGCCTGTGGCAAAATTCTTTCCTCTGTATGGCCGTGAACACGCTCAAAGACACTAGAGTCTACATTAGGCAAGGGAAATAGCCAAACTTTGGAGATAAAAGAAAGAGTTCATATATGCCTTCTGTTTCGTTTTCTTTGCCCATTGTTCAATTCATGCAAGATGCAAAGATGCTCGTTCAGGCATGTTATGTAAGAATATCTCACAGTTTATCAGCTGATTATCACAAACATCTTCGTGCATGAAAAGCGATAACGTCACAAGTGGACAATAAAACATTGTGTTTTGAAGGAATCACTACAGACATTAGACACTTTATTATCCACAAGTAATCAGTTTGTTAGTAGCTGTTGTTTGTTGCAGCAAATAAACTTAAAAACGCTTTCATTTTTTATACCTACACTCTTAAACAATTAATAAAAATTAAGATAAGTTTGGCGCGTTTTAATCGCACCATTCTCCCGTCAGTTAATATACATCTTCACAGTAATTCACAAAACTTGAGGTAATTTTGAATCAGTGGGCATCCACCACAAATAATTATATCACCAATATTTCAATTGGGTTTGTTTTTACAAAGGAAATACGTTTGCACAGTTAATTTCTATTTTAAATGTTCTATATGCAAAATGCTACAAAACATACATCTCCTTGTGTGAAGAGACATTGATTTCTTGCAGTGATTCAAAATTAGCTCATTTGAACTGCTATGCCAAAAAAATTCTGCAATTTTTTTATGTACATGCATGTCCTGCAGCATTTAATTACTGTTTTCAGAAAGGACGAATGGTGTAAAACAACTTAAAGCATTGAAATGCAACAACAGAGAAAAAACTTCTAATTCATTTCTGCTTAAAAGTATGGATATGTTACATAATTTAATAAATGTTCTGAGAGGTTGGAGACATTAATTATTATGTTAAGTAACACTGGCTGCGAACAATAACTCCATACCCAGCATTGCTGGACACATATGCACAAAATAATAATGGTATTCACTGACTACATCTAACCGTAAACTGCCATATGTTATATGCCAGCCAATGCCCACTAAACAGGTCCATTTCATGGGACACACGCTGTACATTCCCTTAGTAGCTAAACAAAACTGAAAAATACCAGAGTTCAGTTGAAAGGTGTGGGCAACCTCATAAATGTCTCTCTAATCAGTCAGAAAAATGATCCTGTACAAAGATTTGAGAATGCTAGAATAACTTGCCTCTGACCCACCCAAATAGCTCAGAGGAAGTTTAAAATGCCACTTAACAAGATGGCTGCTAAAAGAGTTTTTATTCACTGATGCGCACACTGAACACGAGGTCCATGCCCTGCTTCGTCATCGCTACCATCTTCATATGCTTCTCTGTTTTGGTGGTACCTGGGGTCAAGCTCCATAAGATCCACTTCCTCTGCATCCTCAGCTGGTGAAGGCTGCTTAGGCCGACTTGGAAGTAATGACTCAAGTAACTGAAACATAAAAAGACACAAGATTCTTATCATGATTATAACAAACAAACCAAGCTTTCATTACATTGAAAATGAAAGAGCAAATCAATAGATTCAGGGGACATTAAACATATCACAGTTCTAATTAACATATTATGCAATACTAGTTCCAAGCATGGACATTATAGCATTCATCAACTAAAATTATCTTGACTTCACTGTCAACTACCCAGGATAACTTTTTTACGTACTACTACAGCCCTCAACAAACCAAGGTTGACTACAAAATTGCACCATTTTAGCGTGGATACATCAATAATATTAATCATAGTTTACAGTTACATGCAGACACCATTTGCATTATACATGTTAGACTAAATTTTGTCCTCCATCTCTCACCTGTTAGCTGAGGGCATAAACATGTAACTGTGTATTTCTACTAGGATCATACTGTATTATAGCTACCAACATTGAGATCTGTGCAAGTATTTGTGATTGCATGATAATGATATTGGCAGGAACTGACTCATGCCTGTACGCCTGGCAAACAGAACACAAACATATGCACTACATCACATCACTTAGTTGTTAATTCTGACACAATGTTGTCTGAACGTCTATCTGTAGTCAATCCACACAGATAATCCACACAAGAAATACTCACTGATATTTTGTCGCAGGGGATGAAATTATTGGGTGGAAATTCAATTTCAAATTTGATATAGAGATTTCCCTTGTCGTAGGGTCTTCTGTAACCAGGCATGCCTTCTCCAACCACACCTCTTATACAACCTGGCCAAAATTAGATTAAATAATCATTATTAAAAAACACAACCTAATCCAAGCTCTAAAAAATAAACAACAGGTCACCCTTGTCCATATGTTCACCACCTACATGTAATAACAAAGGGGATTGTCAGCAACCCTTGATATTTCTCAAGAAGCAAAATGTACTTAAGAAACAACCTTTTCATTACCTCCAAGCTGATAACAATCAGTATTTGAATCAATTATCACTTATGGTTTTCAGTGGTGTTAAATACAAGCGCTTCGTTGATTGAACCGTGTTGTAGAATGATATATATCATATAACCAATGAACCACTATGTCTTCGTGTTGTACAATGTTTTATAGCGCAGACATGTTGCTAACTCAAATTAAAGGAAAATGTGACACAATAACTCCCTATGACAAACAAAACTCACTAACTCCCTATGAAAACAACAACATGAACTTTTGTCTTGCATATGAGCAAGTCATTTACCTTGAAACCAGGGCAAATTTGTGGGCCTATAAGCAGCAAGCATAATTTTCCTACATTTGGTTCTATGTTTTGACTTAATGACTGCCCCAAGGGAAATGGTGAGTTTTGTTTTCCCTTATCCCTGAATCCTTGAACATCGATTGTCACAGGGAAGCAAACCTCAGTGTTTCCATTGGAGTCAGTCCTTAAGTACTTATTATTTCCTGTAAGGATTACTGTACTAACCTGGCTCTATAACCTGTCCAGCTGGATATTTTACAATTAAATCTCTTTTATCAAGGTGTTTGATCACCATATGAAAGCCACATAGTGCTTCTGCTAAATGAATTTTCTTTGTCATAAACAGATCGTCTCCCTGACGGGTAAACAAATCATGATCTTTCTGCTGCAGGACCAGGATAACGTCACCAGGTTCCACACCAGGCTAAAAGAAAGAAACAACATCTAAATGGGAATAGCACAGGCGAGTACCAATCAGTTGGCAAGTTTAATTCCACATGGCATCGACAAGAAAACAGAAAATCAACATTTCCTTCTAAATAATGTATAACAACAAAAGCTTTATTTATCCCTTATTTTGTTATAAATTAATTACATTAAGTAATTCTCTCTCACTGTTTGCCACATTGTTTGGGTCTTACCTCCTGGTCTCCTTCCCCTCTGAAAGTTATCTTTTGACCATCATTCATACCCTTGTCTACATGAACCTGTAGAGAACAATCCCAAGCATTACTGTACAGGTAGGTTTTGTGACTGTCTGTTCCAATGAACAGAACCAAAGAAACACTTGACTCCAGGCAAGGTACATGTATACATGTGGTGCAAATGTGCTATGGCTTGCAGATTTTTACATGTATCTGCATTACTTTTCAATGCCTGTAGCAGCAGGTACTTGTACTTTACCTCTAATATCTTGCTTTCCTTGATAACTTTTTTACCCTGGCATTTCTTACACCTGTCTTTAGGATTGAGAACCTCACCTGAAAAATCACAAAACATAACATGTATACTTTTGAAACTAATAAACTTAGTATCCAATCACTACCTTGGACAAACACAGTAAGTAACCTGCATACAAACAATGATTCACTCAGTATAAAACCACTAGAGAGATATATTCAACAAAGAGGATTAAGCTAAGAACAAAACAAGCAAATAAAAACTAATTTAAAATGTTACATTTATTGTGACTCCTGAAAACGGACATTTTTACATCCATTTCTACAGTTAAAACTAAGGAGGCAGCCATAAACAGCAAAAGCAAAGAACGCAAAGTGCAGAAAGTTTCAGGAAGGCCATGAACAGCTGTATATGTATTCTTTGATATCTCAGTTACATGCAGTTAATTGGCCATGATTCAAGTGCAATCAGTAGGAAGGCAGCATGGACATTTCGTCAAACTAACTTGTCAGACTACTTCAATCAACCATGGTTCTTCATCACTATGCACATCCTACATCTATATTATCTGCACTTCCAGAGGGTGTTTGTATCAATGAACAACTGACAAAATTATTACCTTCACCACTACATTCATTGCAAGATGACTGCATTTGCTGCACCATTCCAGGACCAATCTGACGAATGGTCACCTTGATGCCACGTCCTTTACACCCTGGACAAGTGCGAACAGCTCCAGCTTTTCCACCAGCCCTGCCAAAAATATGCTCAATGTTATTTCGTTTATCACAGGAGAATCAAGAGTGTAGCATAAGCCATGTACATGTACATGTAATGTACTGTAATAAAATTTGGTGCATACAAACTGATTTCCTCTTACAAGATAGTTAACCTTTGCAGCCTGAAAACCAGAAGGCTCAATTGGAGCACAGAGTCATTGAATTTACTTCAAAATAGGAAAAGCCTAAGCCCTGCATTAACTACATGAGGGAAACGTAAAACATGAGCTGCAGGTGGGTGTTTTCAACATTTTCGAGTTTTCCCAAATCTCCGGAGTGTTTTATCACAGTGTAATACACAGCTTAGGCTTCTTTTTTGCTATATGATATAGAGGATATAAGGGGAAAAACAATAAAACAAGCTCTCTCTTTCTCTTTGTACTCTGATAAAACATGGGATTTAGACTAATAAGAGTGCGCACAGGTCCTATATATAATATTTTAGTATAATTTCAAAGCTGAACAAAGAGTTTCCAGCAATCTGATTGGTTGAGCGAGCCTTAATTGACATTTTATTATATAAGTACTGAGATTTACTCAGAGCAAACTCACCCAATAAATATAGTCCCTCTTTGATGAGAATCAATCTCATTGGCCATACAATTTTTCTCACTGGTGAAAATATCGCATGACCAATCAGAAGCCTGATATGATTTTTTTCACAAATGAGAATATTTGTATCGGTTTTTCCCGCCTTTAGGGGGCGGTCATGCAAAGTAATTCAGAGTGAATGTTTGCAACGTTCCCTGCTTTCCCAGAGTCATGGCTTCAAGGTTTGCAGACATTAATTAAGTGGAACAATCCAAAAAAGAAAATACATGAAAGAAAACTCAACAGAATGTTGCTTTACTTAACCCTTTAAGCCCTGAGAGTGTCTTATAGATTTTACTTTGTCTGACACCAACCAATTCTACTCGTCAAAGGGAGACCCCTTAGGCCTTAATGAGTTAAGGCATTTCTGACGCTGTGGAATGAGTAGCTACAAGTCAAAACTCTCAAAAGAAATACTTCCGAAGGAGCCGAGTGCAATTTGTCTTCTGTGGTCAGTTGACTGGGATTTAAAGTTACAAACAGTTGTAATACCTCAGTACTAATATAATAAACAAATAACTTCATGGTTAGTTCGCTTGTACGATTTTGATTTACTTGTTGTGACAAATTGCTTGTTCGTTTGTGATTGAATAAAAATCGTACTCACTCACCAACCACAAAGTAATCTATATATATTCACTGTGCCAGCCTGTGAATATAACATTTCTGAGCTTGGTTACTAAGCTTTTCACCTTTGTTATCTCAGCAAGTAACCATGGTGGACAGTTACTAAATGAATTTTTCCAGATATTCGAAAGATGGAGAATTTTCGAAATTACTGCTGTCACCCCTTGACCAAAATCCTTTCAAGAACTTGTATTCAAGGCATTTTACATAAAAAAGAGTTTAGACCCAGTAGGTATTTTGATTTCCAGCAAGTCAAGATTGACTGAAACTTATTTTTCTTCAAACTAAAGCTATTTATTCTTGGACAATGATGACAATTGTGAATGAAGTCATTAACGATAAAACAAAGGATCTGGATGAATTTAATTAGCATTTTGCTTGTTTTTTTTCACTGCTGAACTCAATGAGTAAATGAGTAAACAATCAATGTGTATGTAAACTTTTTATAGAACTATGGCTCCATTCATGTAAGTGTTGTAGTTAAAAATTAAAGACGGGTAAAAATAATTTTAACCTAGTTTGATTCTCAATTTCCTTTGTCTTTTAACCCTAATAAGGGGTGAGAGTCAAAGGAATTTAATTTTTACCTGAACTTAATTTTCAACTACAACATATGCAAATAAACAATTGTGTCTGTGTTTTTGAGTTTGTTATTCTCAGTTTTTCAGCCCGAAATTTTACTGAAACAATTATCCAGTGAATATTGTCGGATAATCTTCAACATAATTATTCAACAACATTCACTTCGCCTTTGGCGAATAATTGTTAAAGAATAAACAAACATTCTATAAAGTTAGTTCAATTCTACAAGGCTACATGAACTGTAAGAACTGCACTGGGCCACTTGGAAAGGACAGTTAACCAATCAGATAATTAATTGAGAACAAAGGATGGCTATCTTTTTCTTAAATAAGCCAATAACATTGAACAATACAAACAATAGTTCCATAACAACATTCAAATCCTGATGCATGAGTGGACTGCTGCAGACCTCTCTCAATTGGTAAGCTTCAATCCTAAGTTTTTTGTGTTTTTCAATGGTTTTGGTTTGGTTGACACAAGCTAAACTTTACAAGTGACATTAATTTTACAATAATATTATCAAATGATAGTTTATCATCGAGGACTGGATCTGGGGAGTGTCTAGATAGCAATCATGCATTTGTGTTAAACAACCCTTGCTTGCCTTTACAAAGAAAAAACAATACCACTCTACAGTTATCAGTTTTCATTTTCATTGGCTAGTTTTCTTCCTGGTTGTCTGGTTGTACATTTTAGACATGTTCAATTCTTTGTATTACAGTTTCACATTATCCTCAATATAATGCAAAGCTGTCTTCTTAGTCTTACCCTTTACAAGTTGCACAGATAACATTTTTACTAAGTTGCAACTTGGTTGACTTTCCATTGTAAAGATCTTCTAATGTAACTCTGCAAAAACAATAATGATGAAGCTTGCATGAATATGCCAGAAATAACATGCACATGTACAATCTATACAGTAAGCAGGATTTAGTCTATAGTACAGCACTGGATGCTGAAAATCATTTATATAGTACTGTGGCTCTCTTGTGTTAATTTCATGTGTCTAACAATCTTGTACTTTTAGATAAAAAAAACAATTGTGTCGGTTGTAGTACATTCTGTCTTCAAATTTTGAAGCAAAGTTGTCGAATGATGTAAATAAAAGACTGTAAATAGAACTCATATCAAGTGGTCACCTGGTTTAGGCAGAAAGACATGTCTTTACCCCTATCAAGCAGCAACCATGAAATCAATACAAATAGTCTAGCAGTGTTAAGATAAGAATGAGTTTGCTTTTTGTGCCCGATAGATGATTTTTGAGACCATTTTTTTATAGTCCAGTACGCATAATCTTATTATCTCTTCAACACCGTATTTTTTTTTCCAAGCGGGCACAGTAACGAATCCTACAATCTGATTGGTTCTTAGCGCGGTTCAGATTTTCCTATCTTTGACCACGGTCACAGTAACGCTTGCTTAAGAAAAAAAAAATAATTTAGTTACCAACTTAAGGTCAGTCCATATAGTGAAAAACTGTGACCTCGGACTTGAAAATGACCTCGGTCACAGTTTTTAACTACCAGTATATGGAACTCCCAGCCGGCAAATAACATATATATGTTGTAGATAACAATTAAATTCAGGTAAAAATAATTTTAACCTAGTTTGATTTTCAATTTCCTTTGTCATCTAACCCTAATTATTCATAATCATTGAATAAATAGAGTTAAGAGACAAAGGAATTTTTAATTTTTACCTGAATTTAATTTTTAACTACAACATAAATATGAAACAGTTCTCAAAAGTGTATTCGAATAAACTGATGTCTGTATATCACATAGAAACTTGTGATCTATTGCTTAATTATTCTTCTTTCTGTCTAACCCATTTTTGCCATTTCCTGAAAGCTGGCCTCTTAAAAAGGGTTTGACTTTTAAGCGTTTGTTTGTCAAGCAACAAGTGATCACATGGAAACAAGCATTACTTTAAAGGGTGAAATAGATCTTCTCCTCGCCTTCTTCTCTGTCTGAACCCTCCACCACCTGGGAAATCAAGAATTTGTATTAGATTCACTATAACACACAATTTAAGGCTTATTATTCCTGCAGTTTACAACATTCAACTAAATATCTTTTATGCTTTATATTAAAGCTCTATGACTTCATCTTCCAATTTGTGATTACTTTTGTCACATGAATCTGAAAGGGTGAACTTAATGTGTCAACTGCACTGGAATCAATCAGATAGTAAAACAAACCACAGAAAAAATAAACTATCAAAAACTATTATTAAATAAGTGAGAATCCCATAGGACCTATATGTTTCTGATATCTTAAGGCTGATTTTCACTGGGGACAGAGTCATAACCAGAGGCACAGAGTGATACAATGTAATGAACATCCAACAGAGTCGGAAGCAGAATACCAATTCTGCTTATGACTTCCTTGCTGGTTCTGTCCTCGTGTACCAGTTCACAAGAACCGATACAAAAGACTCAACAATGATCAACAGCTAAACAAAGGTTCGTAAACAAAGGAGTACAATGGTTATTCCCTCTGTGGACCAGTACACCACAACACAACCCAGGCCTTGCTTATGATACACCAAAAACTACATTGCCCGAGTTGGGAGCAGGAGCGAAAGATTAAACCAATCAAATTAAACCAAAACTCGATGCAGGGCTTCATGATTAGTTGGTTTTTCTTCTACTAGTTCTGATTCCAGCAATGAAGCTTTCACTGGATAATGGGCAAATGAGTATAAACAGAATCAGAAGAAATGGTAACATTTTGATTCTTTCAACTCTGACTCTGTCCAGTTTGAATGTTACAGACTCTGATTTCCAATTTCAGTAAGTCAAATGCCATCCCAACTCCAACTCTGTTGCTTGTGAAAATCAGCCTCTAAGATAATTTATTCTGCATCACAGTATAACAAACAGATATGAGCTTACTGTTTCATTAAAGCAGTAAGTATCATTTTTTTTGTACCAAATGAAAAAAACTATTGTAATTTTTACACATAGACACAAAAACCTCTGTTTAAATTTCTTTATAACCTAACAATCAGAGCACAACACTTCAAACCACTAATTGCTAAGTGATCAATGAAATTACATTTAGTCTTCAATTTGAACACTTCTATACCCTTCTAGGATTTTTTACCTAAATCGTTTGCTTCCCATCAAACCTAGAAACTAGCCTTTAGTTGCTATGTCAATAGCTTTTGTTTGTTGTCATTAAACAGTGACTTCTGCATGGATTACAACATTTCAACTGTTTGTTAAGGTTAGGTAAGGTAAACATATAGCCATGGTAGCCCAATCAGCAACAAGGCTGATATCCAGATGAGCTTTGGAATCTTGAAGATATTCATGAGGAAACAGGGCCGCTCAGTTGTGTATTTGTATTAGTAAGACCACTTGTTACAAATGCTAAATACCGGTATACATATTTATCAGTGAATTTTTCAACAGTTGGAGAACAGCAATAAGTCCATGGTCCAAATGCTGCAGACCACATTAAAATATGTAGTGTAATGAAACCAAACACAAGCCACAGAAAAAAACATCAGCTTCATAGAAAGAAATATAAATGTCATGACAATGTAAATAAAGAATTGATAAACAAAAATATCAAACTCAAGTTCTTTACATGATATCAGAAGGTTGGTTTTCCAAGGATGACAAAAACTGTTAGTACAGTCAAACCTCCGGTTACGACCACCTCTTGTAAGCAACCACCTCTCATAAGCAACCACCACTCCTCAGCGACCAGTTTTCCAAAACACCAAAAGTTTGCAAGTCAAATCACTATATTTGGAACCTCTTGTAAGCAACCACCTCTTGTAAGCACCCGCGACCACTTTTATAGATTAAAGTTTGAAATTTTCCTTTGTTTTTAACCTCCTGTAAGCGACCAGTTGACAAATAGTGGAGCAAAGAATGGATAATAAAGTGTGGTAACATTATCACATTTCTGGCTAGAATAAGAAAGGGAAATTTCTCAAAGGGAAGAATCTGATTTTTTTCTCGAAATCGACTTTTACATGAATAAAACATTGCATCAGCATTGACTAGTAGGTTAAGTCTCGGTAGTTATCACATACTATTGAGGAAAATTTTCGACCCATATGGTCTAAGCTCTTGTAAGCGACCACCTCCCTTACGCAACCACCTCCACTTGACATTTTGGGTGGTTGCTTACGGGAGGTTCGACTGTAGAAGTCTACTATGGTCAAGCCAGAACTGTAGGAGGAGGATACAATAAACTTAACACTTAATACAACAGGGGTCACTAAACACCACAAAAAAATTAACAAACACAGCATCACTGCAATAAAAGTTGACAAAACACTGTCAACACAACAAATATTTTAGCCCCATGATTTCAACATCATAATTTGACATAATGCGTCTATGCCTCAGCAATTATTTACAAAATAAACACATCACAACATTTGTCATTACCGATATGTCAGTACTGCTGATCCCGGTGAAGGCTAAAAACCACTTCGGATTGAATTGTTAAGGTTACTGTAGACCTTCAGGGGTGTCTTCCGAAGAATCATTCATGTGCACGCCGCTTATATTATAACCATAGAAAAGTATATACTATCTCAAAGCTAATAAAATGTAGAATCAAAAGAAATAATTTTTTTTAAGATTTGATTTAATGGTAAGCGAGCGCAAGCCTTCAAATGCAAAACTGACACTATTTGTTAAACTGAATTACCTGCCTTCCTGATTGCAAGTACGACCAAACAAACTGCACAATGTCAATCAGTAGCTGATAGACTACAAAAGGGTGTAAGGCTTTTTCGGTATTCCAATTGGTTGACGAGAAAATCTATTTTGAAGTTGGCGAATTGAATATTTGCCGATCTTCGGCACATGAGAGCACTCAAAAGGAAAAGTATTTGGAATATCAAAAAAGCCTCGCACCCTTTTTCGCATTGATAACCAAGGAACATTTTGGCCAAATTTCATAATAATCCATCAAATCTATATACCCTATTAATTCGCTTGAAGGAAATCCACCCAAAAATTAAAGCCCGAGTTTTAGACTCCTAAAGTTTTGAAAGCTTATCACACCTCATCAAAGCGGCTGTCAACCGGGACAGGCCACCGACCAATGAAACGCGAGCTTCAGACTCCCTGAACGCCCGCAACGAAAATATCCCATTGAATTCGCGGGAACACAACGAGAAAAGCTTCTGGAAAAACAGTAAAGGGAAAAGGCACTAATCAGCGAAAGAGAAGAAAAGTTGTGGTCGCTGCCATGAATTCGCTCGGGTAGGCTTTATTTTCAAGTTCCTTCCTCCTGCTTTCATCAAACAAATATTCGCCGTTCTCCTTTTTCTTCGGCCGTGTTTCTTACGAAATTTTGTCCAAGGCGTCTTCTTCTCTCTTTTCGATGAATTTATAACCTACATTTTCACGGATTCTACATTAAAAAATTCACTGACACCAACTGCCTAAACGGCGCGGAATCCAGCGACGCGACATAGCACAATTGTCAATGTAAACAAATGTTTTGTAATTCAAATCCCGGATAAGATATGCCGCGAAAAATCCATAGGTGCTAGATGTGTTAATGGGATTACAACGCCTTTAGTTATTTATTGACTATTCTCCAAAACAGTTTTTCCCCGAAATCTCGCGATCGATGAATGATTTTGTAAAACATTTTTCAACAAACTTTAAATTGATGCTTTAGCTTTATCAGGAGCACAGAAAAAAAATTCACAAAATTCGGTCTTTGAAGGTCTACAGTAACCTTAAACACAATGATATATGTGCTTGCTATACAACTAAAAATTGCATGGATTAATGAGGTTTACATGGTAAATTCAGGTCTGACAAATCAAACAAGAAACCCCAGCAATTCAAATAATTTCATTTTCATGAACATTCTAGAGTGAAAAAATACAAGCATTACACATCACAGTTTTTTTAGCTCACTGCAACACTGCAAGGTATGATTGTATGGACTGCATCACTGCATTAAAAACACTCAACATCGTAAAGCCCGATGCCCCCCCCCCCCTAGACCTCAATACAGACAAAACAACAACTATTACATATAACCTTTTTATACCTTGTAATTTTCCAAATGGTTAATTAGAATGAAGAACCTCTAAACTATTGAATTAAAATGAGGAAAAATTATGACTACAATATTACAAATGGTCATCATGAGTAAAACAAAGCCTTCTAGTTTTCTGTTTCAGGTTTGTTTACTTTTCACTGAAAGGCACTGTAATTTTTGTATGCTCCATAAACTTTGTGACAAACTGTACTAGAACTGAGCCTTTTTTCTCACATGTGATCACACAGTGAATTTAAAAGGGTGAATTAATACAGCAGAAATTATTGAATAAAACAAACTTGCTAAAATAAAGAACTTTTTTGATAGAATGACAGTTCACTAAATACACCCAAAAAGCAAGGATCAGAGCAAGTTTTATAAAGAGAACACAAACTTCTACAGATCAGCAGTCATGCATTTTATCACAGAGTGAAACGATCAATTACAACAACCAAATATAATGGTATGTTAGATTACAATAAGAATAGAACAAATTATGATTTACTGGAATGTACATGTTCCACATACAGTAGAACACTATAAAACATGCACTATAATGTCTATAATATTCCCTTCCTGTTCAAATATTCTTTTGCTGTTTTATAATATACAATTGTTGTTCGGGCTGCGAATGATGTGAAGTGCGAATGTCCCCAATTTGCCATGTTTCCTTGGTGACAAGATATTTGTAGTTCTATTTTCAGCGAAAATTACCCCGAGATCGAGGGTCATCAATTTTCCACAGCTCGACAACATATTAAAAGTCTAGATTTCTAAATGAATTCATTACCAATGATGACACTTACAGTTATATTACGATTCCACAAAATAGCTACTTATCATGTTATAGTTTAGATGAAAACGGTTGCACAACGAATTCATCGCATGCCAACATTTAAGTCTCGTGTATATGTGTACGCGTAGAATTTAGATGTAAGCTAATGTCAGGGATTTCTACCTCGCAAAAGGGGTCGAAATTTGCTAAGAACCGAGCATTATAGAAATTCCCCCAGCTAAACAAGATAAAAGGATTATTTCATGACGTAGCTAACCCAAAAGTGCCGCAAATGTGGATGGAATGTTCTTAATACATCACCGATTTTCAGAAGCTGGGCTGATATCGAAGTCTCGACACCAATATCTTCACAAAAGACGACTTACAGCTCCTTTCAGGGCTTTGGCAAGGCATGGTCGCAGTACAACTCAATAAATACGTTCGTCACTTAAGAATGTTGCCAAATTGTTGCCAATTTGATATATGCGACTTACCTGAGTCGTGAAAAGACTAAATGATTTGTCAGTTTCTTTGCTTCTTAGCTTAATCCACTTCCGGTTAAGATTCGTTTTTTGGCATTTTCCTCCATTCTAAACATGCTTAGGGCAGTAAATGTTCAGGCGCCAACACGATCAAAATATCGACTTACCGAACATTCCACCGCCAAAACCACCAAAAATATGCGACAAGAGATCGTCCATACCTCCACCTAAGCAAAAGTATTAGTAAAAAAGGGTAAAACTTTAGAGAGAAAGTGAAAAGATGAAACGCAAACTAAAGAGCAAATCAACTCAACTTAAGCTTCCTCCAAGTCAAACATGGAGGATAATGCGTCACATTTAAAGCGGAAAGCAAATTATGGTCAATTTGTAAAGTCTAAGCATAAAAGGGTCGGTCCAAATGAAGGTAGAAGAAGGATTTAAACGGTTTCAAAATGACTTACCCATACCAGCACCTTCGCGTAGTCCTTTCTCTCCATATTTGTCATAAAGTTCTCGTTTTTCAGGGTTCGAAAGAACTTCGTGAGCAAAGCTTATTTCCTTAAACTAAAAACAAAAAAAGTCAAATCTTTAAACTCTAGATAGCTAAATTACTGGTTTTAAAAATGAATAACTGCAAAGCAACTGACTTACTCTGTCACCAGCGTCCGGGTTTTTGTCGGGGTGATACTCTTTTGCGAGCTTCCTATAAGCCTGACGAATTTGGTGATATTATGGCAGTTAAAATCACAACAGTCGACACAGAAACCCCAAAAGATTACTCAACACTTAAAAAGACTACACAGTTTACCTTTTTTATCTCTACATCGCTTGCATTCGGCGTAACACCGAGAATCTCATAGAGCCGCGTGTCCGCCATATTGGGCAACAGAAGGCACAACTGTTGTGTGACCGGCGACCATCTGATGACGTAATAGTACACGTGCTCGTGCCCAGTCAGTCGCAGACGACAATTAAGAATGATGTCTCGTCGGATAAATAAGGGAGGAAGTCACGAAAACTAAAATTGCGTTTAACAATGCACAAAAACAAAATAAGAGACAGCAAAGACCTTTGCTTTAAGTTTGATACATCGCTGGACTGTTCCATATGTTGATTTTTTACCTTTAATCTTACTTTTTATTTCGTGTTCATTGCACAGCTTTTAGCGCCATGTTGTCAATTTTGAATACATCATCAGATCTCAATACTACTAAATGTCGGTTTAACCGGAGAAAGGCCATTAAGTGAGACGCATTCCGTGCCTTACTCTTATTCTGTTTTATGAACGTTTCGCAAAATACTACATTTTTGCATTTCTAGCTCATTCTGCTTGACGCGTGACTTTAATGTACAGCAGCGAAGGGCAACGAGTCGGTGTAAAAGTGAAATGGTATGAAATGAAGTGGATTTGTCAAAATATTTGCTTATTTAAGTGCTAGAAAAAAGTTAAAAAAACCTTAAGCGCGCAGAGTAAATAATGACGACCTATTGTTAGCTTTTTTCCTTTAATCGTTGTGGCTTAGGGCAGCTGTGAATAATTCATAGACGATAGGAGTTCTTCCTGAACTGTTCTGCACGCAATGTGGATTATTTTTCTTCTCCCGACGTAAATGATTCTTCTGAGTATTACATATTTGACTTAATACACGAACACTGATAAAAACCCATTTCAAAAAAACAGCAGGAGCATCTCATTTGGCCCACACAAGCACAGTTCCTGCACGAAAGCTGTTACGAGGGAACTGGCTAGGCCGGATTTGAAAACTGACTAGCTGAACTTGATTGTAAAGATAAATCTACCACGTCGAACGATAGAATAATGAGATGGTTGCCAAGCAGAAAAAAACCTTAGCTGTTGTTTAATTTTAATACCTTTATTAGCTCTGAATTTGCTCGCTTTTGAAGGGAATGAGATTTTATACGTGAATCGCCTGGGTTGTGTAGTGGGACAACCCATTCGTCTACTTGCTCTCAAGTCAGAATCTCGTTAGCAAAAATCTTTGAGGCTTAAACAGAATCGATGAATGGGCCTTGAATAAACTATTCAGTCACCGCTTAAAATTATCGCTATAGAAAGTCGCAACAATATGTCGCTGATGCCCAAAAAAGAAAACCATTAAGAGACGATTCACGCTAAAATAAAAGAACAAAATAATAGAATAATTAATATCTGATGAGACTCGAAGATTTTGCTCAAAATAGAAAGAATCTCAGTGATAAACGGTCAAATTCAATCCAAGAAATTGAGTAAACAGCTCCCGGGGAACAGCTACAAGAGTATGTAACAGTGTGTCATCTCTCCTGATGACGTAATCGTGTTTGGGGGCAAGCCAACCCAACGCTAATGGGACCACGACGATTTCACCTTGAACTCTCAGCTGAAACAACAACTCAATGCTTGAAAGATTAATATTCCACTTTGCTTCGATTCTTGACAAGGGATTTTACGACAAAGTATCCTGTCGCTTATTCTTCAACGTTTGTTACAGACTTCGCTATGTGGTACTGACACAGAATAAATGTTTTCCTCTGGACACGCATTCAAATTTGAACTGTTCAAAGGCAATGTGAATAAGTAACAGTGATTTTGCGGTCATAGAGAATAGTAATCCGGCTTTCAGGGCAGGAAGGAAGAACACCCATCTATCCATCGGCTTTTATCCAATAGCTTTATTAAAATTAAATATGTACAATCGATTGTTATATTTCGCATCAGTAACTACTCGAATGCAAATAAATTGCTTCAATATTATTGCGTCACGTTATTATTTCGGTAACACCATACCCGCACCTTACCATTGTGTTCAGGTACATATTCCACATGTTGCGCCAAAAAATAAAATAGATGCAAACAGCTTCAATTTAGTTGGCGTGACACTGTATTGAGGAGAAGTGACATTATGATCGCTGTACTGTTCACGTTTACACGTGAGCAAAGCTTCAAAGAATTTCAACTGGTTAGCGTAGGTTGCTGAGTAGGCAGAACGGAATGAATTCATTTAGTACGCAAGCGACACGTAAAAAGTGCCAAGATATTTAATTTCGAAAACCACGTTCGATAAAATCCCTAGCCTACGTGTAGCCGTAGCCACCCCACCCCCCGAGGAAAAACGGGAGGGGGTGGGTATGTCTACACTTTGGCTATAAAAGTTGCTATAATTTTGCGGACAGCGTTTGGCTAGCACTTTACGGTTTCTTTTGCCTCTCCTCTCACACTCCCGGAAAGCGCTCTGTAGCCTAATGCGTGATAATTAAAATAGTTTTAGAAAAAGTTCTCGACCAGTTGTCAACTGAAACGAACAGGAGAGTCAAGTTGATTAGAAATGTTTACTTAACAACAGCTGAACAAATTCCATCCGAGCCAAGTAACATGTCCTAAGCACGCCAGCTATCTGAAATTCGACTGAAACCGTGAATTATCAGTCGCTATTTGGAAAAGGAACGCACGCTTCTTATCTCCTCTCCCCACTCCTTTCTTCTCGGAAAGAAACGGAGACCGGACAGAGTTGTCATAGCGCTCCAACCGAAGTGCTCAAGGTTCTTGCACGGTTCGAAGCCGACTGTGCGGCAAGCTGAAACGATCCCAGAGGAAGGCCTGCCTCAGATTTTATCTGCGCCTACTGTAGCAGAGACTTTTCACTCCTGCGTGGGACTTCACAGCCACAACAAGCGCTCTACCCAGAACACCCAAGGCACAATTGACGGATGCCTACTACTACTTTTCCAATAAAACGTTTACTTTTTGCCTTTGTTTTCTCTTCTTTTCCTCCGCCCCACCCAAAGAGAACTCAGACATATATATTATTGGCGCTCGACACGAAGTCTTGAGGTGCGATCATAAGTTTTCTTCTCCTCCACTAAGAAAATGGAACTGGCAAAGTTAATCAAATCAGAAGAAACAGAAGTACTCCTGGTGTCGTGTACGCCTAAAACGTAATGTATAATGTTTGTTGACATCACTTTATCAACTTACACGAGATGTAGTTGCTTAGATAATGTAAACAAGGGTTTTTAGTTGAACATCACATATGGCTAGTTTTCTGAAAATGCCGAGGACGACTCCTCGTAATCCAGGTACTATTAATATACTGTAGCACGCAGCCACTGATGATCAGTTTTAGCTTAATTCTTTATCAAATGTAAACCGCTACTAAGGTATTTAGTCTGATTCACCGTGCATCACGAAGTAACCGGCGATCAAAAAGAGCTAACAAGCACTTTCTGGTTCGATCAAGACTTCGAATATTAATTAGTGGCCAATATTCGATTAGTTTATACCACACAAGTGAATAGTGCTTTTCGCGCATGCTGATTGGCTAACTCGGAGGTGATTAGCCAAGTACTATTCACCTCCGAGCAGCCGAAGAAAAACAAAATGGCTTCCCGTTTCAAATAAAGCTACTCTTAAACAAGTAAAGTTACTCTTTGGTACGCTAGTTATTCAGCTTGTGTGGTATATACTTAAACAATTATTCACCTCAGTGTCGGTGAAAGTGGTGGATATTTACCTCCACTTTGGTGAATAATTGTTAACTATTGGCAACTATGAGGTTGTCTTGATTTTTTCAAGACGCTTGCAAAAGGAATAACTTGTCTATTGATTTAAAATGGAGCCACTCCGTAGGAAAAATTCAATACAATAAATATGCATACTAAAAATAAATACTCTTTGGTTTTATTGTGTTATCTGCTCACCCGCACTTCCAGCCGGCCACTGCCGGTCCTGAACCTATTCATAAGAACAGATAAGGATATTCCAATTCTTTCATCTGGCCGCTTGAGTTTATTTCCCTTAGTAACTAATTCAATTTAAATATATTGTCAAATGTATGTGGCTTATGTGATAAATTATATCAGGAGAGCACAAGTTTCCACTTGCTGGGTTTTAGCACGATTTATCGTCAAGATCAGTGCAGTTTGGATTAGTAAATGGTTTTTTTCCGGGCGACCACTAAAAAATTGCCGGACACATGGGCCCGATTGCTCAAAATATCAACTACGATCTGTCATTAAGAACAATTTTCGCGCAAGTCACAGCATGGGTACTTGTATGAGTAATAATAGTATTTGTTATGATTTAAAAGCATGGTCAAAACTTTATGGTCCCTGTGAGTGTCAAATAAAGAGACCTTTTGACTCCTTTTCACTTATTACAAGAATATTTCCATCACCGATGGGAACAAAAAAGTTGGAAATGAAGTTTCGTGCAATCATCAAAACTCTAAGTGTCATTCACACGATTCAGAGTTACTTACCTGTTTACAAAAGCACTCAGGCTGAAAGGGTTATTAAGATTAGCTGGTTTCCGTGGCTTCCTTCTCCAAACAGGATCAAAAAACTTTGCTTCAGTGCACAACACGCAATCAGAGCAAAACACAAATAAAATATGCACTATTGTATGACTTAATGTCTTCATATTTTCATTACAATAAGGTAAGGGAAGACCACAGCGACGCCGTACGGAACTTCTGACGGAACTGAATTAATGGTGAAGTATAATACAATGAAGACTGAGAAAACATTGCACTTTTAGTGGTTTTAAAGATGAAAGGCGTCGGACTTCCAAGAAAACAAATTGCCTCACGCCAACCTTAACCGAGAGTCGACAATTATAACCTTTCACGGTCAGACATCCCCCCCACCTCCGATACTGACACTCATACTGTTATTACAACTATAAGAATGAGCAAGCGCTGAAAGCGCGTATCCTTCGCCGATCATTTGAGCTGTACACTACGATTTTCATCAACTGGATAATTTAATTTCAGGCTAACTTCCACAGCGGAGATGTCAATTACCAGGACGACAAAAAGTGCATTTCATATCTTCTTTCGCATCAAACATCAAGCCCTCATTGTGGGAGTATAAATCTCACTGCTAAACTATCCCTAGAAGAAAAGTAATTGTAAGAAATTTTTAGTCAACAGCGTGAATTTCATTGCCATTTTAACTAGCCCTTTAACTAGGTTTTTACTTCATCACTTTAGAGTACAGTATTCTTATTCGTAGGCCTTTAAACTTTAAGGGTATTTGATTCCTAACATCATCATCATCATCTTTATTTAAAAACACGGTAAAATACATCAGGCATTAACAATTTAATAAGATTCAACTTATTACTAATCGCTATATATACAAACAAACTGTAAATGTGGAACAATCACGATGAAATAGTTACCAAGGGAATTGTTGCCTCGACAACGTTAAGAAGAAGCTGGGGTAGGGTGGGGGGTTATGAAGTTTTTCGTTTTCCCTTGCTTATGCTATGTTTCCCACCAGACATTTGTTCTACGAGGTCTTATCCAAAACCATCGTGGTTTTCGATCGTGCCATCATCGTCGTATCCGGCGCGACAAAGTGTAAGAACGCGAACAATGTTTCGGTGAATAATTTTCTTTTCGTATCTACTATCGGTAAAACCCGCCCGCCCGCCCCGCCCCGCCCCGCCCCGCCCCGCCCCGCCCCCAAGCCAGGGAAAAGTCCCTGGGAACGAGGTTGTGTACCAGAATGAGTGAAACTGCCACCGCCTTCGTGGGTGTCCATCTACAAATTTTTAATTTTAAATTCTAATTTTAAAATCACATTAAATCCTCATGATTTCTTATTTCTCTAAATTTCAATAATCCATCCAAAACATAGATTCGTGAGATGAATGAACGGTTTTTCGATTGCTTGAAACGCGAACGAGATATTCGCATTAAACCCAAGTTACGCGACGGAATAACGGCCTTCAGATAGAACCCCACTTTAAACCGAACTGAATAGTAATGCTTTCAGTGAACATTTTTTTTCACACAACAGCGACTCCGAAAAAGAACGCAGGGAATGACCTTGTATACATTGCTAATATTTTACGCTTCGCTTCATTAAAATCCGTTCATAATCATATTTGCATAATTTTAGACTTTTTTTATTCAGTGTTACACTTTCCATTCACAACCGATGACGACGGAAGTTCATTGGGCGGAACGTCTTTCTAGTGTTTTTTTAACAAAATGTTTCTTAGAAAGTTTTTTTAAGTCAGTGTCAAACCATTTTTTTATATATAATAAAGAATCCTGGCTACAATTTTAGGACAGTTGACGTAAAAGAAAACTTCCCGCCACAGTACAACGGGCCACAGTACGGTCAGCTCATTATGGAAAATACTTCTTTTGTAATTTCTTTATTTTATGATAGTGCGGAATTCTTGTACCAAATATTCAAATAAATTGGGTAGAAAATTCTACAGTGAAAACAATGAAAAAAAAAACATAAAAAAAAAACAAAGCGGAAAATCGACAATTTGTGACGATTGAGTTAACATTTGTATTGAAACAGACATTTTCTAAAGACATTAAATGATGCCGAACCAGGATGGAAATGAGTCATTTCCATGCAGGGGGCATGGGGGCGGCAAGTATTGATGACGCGGGCGACATCAAACGAAATGAAAAGGTATGACCGGCCATAGACAATTTAACACTATGCAAACTAACTAAATTAAAGATAAGAGTAGCTGAGTCTGACTAAAATTCTAGCAACTTCAAGCATTGTAGATTGTTATAAACAACTAACACGGTCTTCTATCTCGGTAGTGATTTGTCTAAAAATAAACTTCACACAGACGGTATAGTGGTTTCTGACACACTTCAACTGATATCGCGGCGCGAATAGGACTTTTGAGGAAAAGCGTCCAATATCTACCTGCTCAGTCACGTAGAGCACAAAAAGTGCGTGTGTTTTTCCTTTACTTTATACCAGTACAGCGATATCATCACCGCAAAAGTGCCGTGCCATCTGTTTAGGTTAGCTTTTGCGAAGCTCTCACCGGTGAAGCGGACGGTCGACTCGCCTTAGATCTCTCTCCCTTTTTCGGGAGGGGGACGCCCGTCAGTCACCTTAGTCATCTCATTTCCTTTTTAATGAAGCCTGTATCCTTCTAGACCGTTCACAGCCCTCTAATTTTCCGTGAGATCGTTCAGTTCGGAGGGTCGCCATCTTTGTCTTTTGATACGAGCGAAACTGGGGAGAGTACAAAATGCCCGTGGGTAGACGCGGTAGGTCTAATCCTCCACCACCCCTACACGCGGTTATTCTGAGCTAACCCAGGACCCCATCACCAGTTTCGCTTGCATCAAGAGACCGGAATGGCGACGCGTGGAACTCAACGATCGACAGGTATGATCTTACTAGCCTGTTCCAGTCTCTCGGTCACTGGGGACGATCAAAAAAGTGGCCGGGCGGTGAGCGGGCTTTTCCGACGATCGTCCCCACTGACCGAGAGACTGGAACAGGCTACGATCTCACGAAAAAGTAGGGGACTGTGTGCGGAACAGTCTAATATCTTTCCGAACTCAATCGAACACAATCAAATGTATTTAGTGCGATTGGGTCAGATTTGTTGAGTTAGACTGGTTCAGTAATTGTTCTCACACAAAGTTCGGTGTTCGATTTCGTTCAATTGCCGAACGGCAGTCATAATGCATTGATTGAGTTCGATTGAGATGAGATCTAACCCGTGCTCTGATCGCATCAGGAGGAAGGAAGCTGATAGAAGCCCGGAAACTAAAGACTGCTAGTTATCAGTACCGTTTGGATGATGACAAGAGAATTAACAATATATTCTCCTTGCATGAACAATTCTCCTCCATGAAAGCAGCGGGAACTTCATGAACAGTTTATCAATATCACCGATTGCCCGCTATGCTGTGAAATAAAAGTAATCTTGAAATGAAATGAGCACTGTCTTCTACTTACTTACTTATCCTCGTCGGGCCCATGAGGACTACTTGTGATTAAATACGAAGCTTGAATGGAACCAAAGTGACATGATCTAACTCGTGCTGTGACGCATCAGGAGAAAGGAATCTCATAGAAGCCTGGAAACTAAAGGCTGTTCAAGTTATCAGTTCCGTTTCGATGCTGACAGGAGAACAATTTTCCCTGCACGCCACGAGCATATGTACCATGGGTTATCATGATAAATATCGTTTCTTATAATATTAGAAATTAGTCTTGAGATAAATTCGAGCGTTGTAATTGTTTCTTTCTTGGTTAGGAGTTTAAGCTCCGAGTGTTTTTTTTTTATTATTTTAGAAACATGACCGAGTTTCATGTTATAAAATACTTACTAACTTAACTTGTTCGTGCCGTACTGAGGAATATTGGCCCTTGAACGTCGTTTTGTACGGACCTCACTGGGCTCGGGACATACTACACGTACTGCCACGACCTCGAAAAAACCGGCCGCCTTTAATACCCCGCACCTCGTAATTACTGCTTTTTTTGTCCCGGCGAAACGCCCATACATTTTCTTATAGGAAAACCCTGTTAATACAGCCGACGGCCACCTTCTGAATTCCGAACCGTTATAGTCCTTTACAATTCAGTTACCCGCTTAAAAGGCCACTCAAACCACGGTCATCTTTCCATTGTTAATATTGTATGTACTGATTGAAGTTTCAATTTTTCAAAAAATATATTTGCATTCCGGATTCTAATTCCTGAGAACAGTTGTTTGGAGTGCAATTGTGATATATCTGTTTGAAACTTCACTCAATTTACACCAGTCATGAGATTTGTCTCTACCTCTTTTATGCGATGACCCCGTTTTAATACGGCTAAATTTTCATGGCCCGTTGGTGACAGCATACTGAGAAAGGTATGAACGTTTTTGTTCAAGTCACTTGTTTTTTTTTCCATGTGAAGATGTCGGTGACGTCACATTTGCTGACGACAACTTAAACTCAGTGATACGGTCTCAAGTTAAATGACCCAAAACTTGTCGATATCAAGTCAAGAGATTTTCGGATTTTCTTCAGAAATCTCAGGTTACCTTATTAGGAAAATCTTCTTTATTAAAAATTCAGAAATATCTGGAAAACGCTTCTTGCAACATTTTAACCCTTTCACTACCATATTTTTCACAAAAATCTCGTTTTTTAACCCTGAAATCCGATTTTTGGTTGTCACG
>OMLO01000566.1_pt1 | contig 24752 bp, 16 predicted proteins | sample 1674811 | NCBI WGS metagenome assembly OMLO01 (sample SAMN06265003, study PRJEB25207) | coral metagenome | isolation source: Coral host | place: Mexico:La Bocana,Puerto Morelos, Mexico | collected 2008-11-13
AAAAACAGTGCAAACTAGTTAGCCTTTGTTTACAACTACCCTCCCTGAAAGAGAAAATTTGATATCTGATCTAGAGCATCTTTGTGCAGGCATTAATAATCCTGTGTCTTGCATAAATAATCCATGCATTAAAACCACTTTTGCAACTTAACAGCTGATGTGACATGCACAAACATCACAGGAGCTTGCTCACTGTGATCTGAGATTTTTAATGACCTTTGCAAGTTCAAAGATCAAAACTAAACCACTCACAAAATAATTTTCTTGTCATTATAAGCTCATTATCTCTACTTATCTACCTTTCCAGCTTCAAAATTCTAAATCTAAACCTTGCTTAAATTGTGTACCAAAGTTCCATATTGGTGTCTCAGCTATTTTTTGAGATAAATTGACTCTGAATTTATGATTATCATCCTAGTTACAAACACAATTTAAGTAGTTGTGAAATTAAAACCTGATTCGCAGAGGTCATGACTTCGAATTCCGTTCAGGCCTGAATTTTTTTCAGGCTTTAATTTCACAACTGCTCTAAGTTGTGTGTGTAACTGCAATTCATATCTTTCTCCGCAGTTCAAATATGTGATTTTTCATATATTCATTTACATAAATTGACTCTCTTTGATTTTTTTCATTTCAGGAGAATGGCTACAACAGGCTATAAGTTTGTCTGCATCCCTATGTTCCAAATCTGCCAAAGGTAAATCATTATAGTGCTAGAGATTACAAGTAATGGGTCACTCTCTTAAAATAATGAAACTATGGTAATTTTTCACCTATTTTCAAGTACCTTGATGTATCAAAGTTAAGTGACATACATGAATGTATACATGTGAATATATGAGATGTTTAACACAAACTATCAATGTCAAGCTCCCAGTTGGCTTAACAACTCAGTTGGTAGAGCACTGCACTAGTATCGCCAAGGTTATAGCTTGCGGTACAGGTGGATTAGCGGATTCTAATGCGATATATGCGGGCAACTGAACAGAAACAGTCTATTGTACATGAAATCTCATCAGAACAACCTGGTTTTGCTTTCGGTCTTAAAGAATATCCGATTTGCCAAAGAAGTTGAGAAAAACACTCCATATTTGTACTCAACATTGCAAGGAGGAGTCAAGGATGTAACAAATTTCAATTAGATTGCACTGAGGGCGGCAACTTGTACATGTGAGTCAACATCAATGAACTCCTCTGCGTTTCTTATTCGCAACTTCGTTATTCTTCAACACAGCAGATGTGAGGCACATGACATGTCTCGGTTAAATAAGTTGGGTATTTTTAGTAGCCACTCAACTTTGAGAGCCCAAAAACAAATGGGAGAGGGATTCGATGATGACATTCTTGAATGAAAGCCAACAACATTGAGACACCAAAAGAAAAGTTCTGCATTTAGAAGAAGTAAAAAAACGTTCAAATCCTGTCTATCAACGAAGATGATATGGAAGTTGAAGTACATATCAAGTTACCGGTATTCAACAATGCTTTGATGCATTGCTTCTGTTTATCCTTTAAAAAATCAATATGCGGAAACAAATTAACAGCAGAAGCAAATGCGTCTTCTCTACTCTAGGCCGCCATTTCGTTTTTTTTCTCGCATCTTATTTCAAATGGCTTAAAGCAATCAATCAGAGCAAACGGTTGGAAAAGCATAAATAATTGTATGACTACAGGTGGATTTTTATCGCCCCATGCAAACGGTCTTGTGCTTCATGCATGTATGTGTATAGCGTTTAGAACAAGCTAATTTGCCTGTACTGCAGGCTACTGAGGTTATGGGTTCAAATCCTGTTCAAGTCTGATGTTTCTCAGGCTGCTTAAGTTGTGTGTATAACTGCAATGATCACTCATGTCTTTACATACACAAGTGCGTATTTTAGCATCTCAACGTAAGCTCTGTATTGCAAAAACAGCTCTACACTACATATTACATACTTATCTCATATACAGTGAATAAAGTGACTTGAGAAAGTGAAATTCAGTGACATTCTAAATTTCATTTTATTTGCACATGCATGTACTAAACTTATCCTGTCTGGAAATTTTCAGTTTCAAGGATTTAATTGTGATTCAGGGAATAAAGTACTTTTTAAAATGCACTGTAGGTGGACATCTAGCTGGCAAACTTTTAAAAAGTATTCATTTTTGCAATTTCCTAAGTTAACTTCAATGTGCTATGCAATTATTGGATTGGTTGTTTGTAACAAAGTTGCTTCTGAAAATGGGTTATTGACAGCTTATTTATTTGGGCAAGGAAGGTCCTTTTACAGACTTGCGTAGGTGTTTCCATCACACACTATTAAGAAATGGTAAGCATGCAACATGCAACTATTGAGTGATGGATGTACATGGAAGGTTGCTAAGCACAAAAGAAGCCTAAGAGTCGCATCCATAACTTGATAGTTGCACACTGCACGCTTACTATTTCTTTTATAACACTGATACTTTAACATCTTTTGAATCTCCTGCTTACATGAGGTTAAAAGCACAAGATCATCCACGTGAAACTGTTCATTCAAAAATCTGAAAATGTGACACAACAACATTTTTCTTGGATTGCAGCGAGTTAGTTTACGTTTTCTTGATCTCGGACAAACAAACAACTTGAGACTGTTTAGTTAACCTAAATATCAAGTTAACAACAAATGAAAATTGCTGTCTGTAAAAGTTTCTCAAAAGTAAGTAAAAGGTGGATCAGTTTTCTGAAGAATTGAAGACAAACTTTTGTCAGTTGAGCTCTCTGTCCTTCACTTTTTTTTTAAGCCAAATGAAACCTCTTGACAACAGTTTAGATAGTTTAAAGCTGCAGAAAGTAATTCTTAAAGCCAGTCAGTTAAAAGTGAATTGAGTAGCTGTTTGAAAGCATTTCAAAGCCATCAAAGAGATGAGAAAATGGCAAATCAAATTATTGCATGAATATATTTATTTGTCATTTAAGTGGGCAGTAATTTATAGCCAAGAGCAACAAATTATGACCTCAACTTTTCTGTCTACATCCTTAAAATTTCCATCCAGTACAATGAGGAAAGCTCTAGTGTATCAAGGTATTGTTTACACTGTTATGGGTTGGTTGATACTATTGTCTTGCAAATGACGAAAAGATGTCGGTATTTACGATTATATACCTTAAATAAAACCCTTAGCGACACACAAACAGATGACACGTTTTTATTGTTAAATATGTTACTGTTGAGTCAAAAGCTGGTTTTGAGGAGCAAAACAAGAGTGCCCTGTTATGAATGCCCAAAAAACATTTGTCGATATTTTTATTCTGTTTATGTAAGAATAAGATTTCCCTGGCAAACGAAAGTACTGAATTGTGTGAACTGTACAAATTGTGCAATGTCGTATGTTCAATCTCTGATTTCGCGAATCTAACTGATCGAATTTCTCTTTTGTAATCTTAGCTATCATTATTGCTGATTTATCAAACAGGGTTACAAACAAATTAAATTTGCTTTGATTCCCAATCAAAACACAAGATCAGACAAACGTGTGTTAAATTCAAACCAAATACATGTACATAGAAGCTTATGCTTTTATCACACTCACCAATTCCAGTGACTTCGCCAGCGATTTAACACTGGATGAGACACTTCTTGAACGAATAGTTTGAATTGAATTCCTCGGTGACCTTTCCTCTGAATTTTCGACTCCTTCGTTATTTTGATGATCGAAGTGATTGTCACCATTTGGTATCGAATTCTCTTCGATCGAAGTGGTTTCTTCCTCACGGCTCTCCGAGTCGTTTTCCTCACTAATCACAGTTTCTCCATTGCACGGGCGATTGGTTTCAAAATTTTCGACATTTTCGTAAATAGGATTCGTGTTTCTCTCGACAATTTCCTTCATGTACGAAGCTGGAACGTACATAGGCTTCTCTGAACCCTTCCTAACCTGCCACCAATCACCGTTTGTCTTATTTAGTAACGTGAAACGGTCTCCAGCAGAAAATGCAATGGTTCGTCCGTCTCCAGCTTCGTAAGAATAAGGATAAAGAGCTTCTACAGTCCCATTAGCCATGATGAGGCCTTGGTATAAATGCTTTCCTCCTTAGCGTAGAGTCATACGCTGTTTTTCGACAACTGTAAGCTTATTAGGCGCTGAAAAGTTAAGGACTTCTACTATGTTATTGAAGATGGTAGCGCCATGTTGACAGCAGCGCTTTCACGCAGTTCTTGTAATAGCGTTTAGAGACCTTCGATGAATAACTTGGCTGGAGTTTACTGTGTTTGCCTTCCACAAAACAATAAAACAGTCATTCAAGCACCCTAAACCAGAAATGACATCCTCAAAAACAGGTCCATGTTATCAAAGGTCCAAGAACAATATTACCGCGCAAAATAACCGCGTTTTACGTCAAAAACCACATACATAGGTTTCGGTTGGAGCTTTGCACAATTGAGGACCTGAAACTATGGAAATTTCCGCATTTACAGCAATAGAATCCGCGATGCATACATCCGTCCGAAAAAAGAAGCTTATATTTCGCTCGCCGACTATGCTTGTGCCTCGCTCCCAAGTGAGCTAGAAAAGCGGAAAGGACTGAAAACTAATCGCGTATTATCGGAAAGCGAAACGATATCCGAATATTCCACGAACTGTTCCCGCTGCAAATAAACCAATGGGAAGCCCAAAAAAACAAAACGAAAACAGTTCTCGGTACTAAGGATTTCCCGCGTTTCGCGGAAAGCAGCCGGAAGTGTGAATCTTCGAATGGAAGTCTTTATCATTGGGAGAAATCCCAGGTTGTATTTTTAGTTTTTGACAAAGTTTTGAGCATTATTTGTATCTGTGCGTGGGCCGACTCTATCTTACATCTTGTTTGAACTCGTGGGAGTAAGGACAAAAAGACATTGAGTAGTTTTAAATCATCACTTTCCGCTACAACTTGCTACAATGGATAAAATTCACAAGGATGTGTTAGCAAAGATGACATACAAAATCATGGGAAGGATTTCCAACCCGAGAATATTTTCGGAATATCTTAGGGACGTATTTAGTATGTCGGACATGGAAGAAATTGAAGCAAAAGAAAATCAGAAGGGGCCCACTAGCGGAACACAAACCATGCTGAGCATACTGGAAAAGAGAGGACCCAAGGCTTATGGACTTTTTATATCGGGTTTGCGAAATTCTGAAATTAAGTTGTCAGATCTAGCAGATGAGCTAGAGGAAGAAGAGAGAAAACTGCGAGGGAAGACAGGTATTTCTTTCCTGCTGTGTCCAATACCCTTGAACGTGATCGCAATCTCAAATTTCAGTCACGCTATGTTCAACAATTTAACAGTTATATATTGCCAGTCGGGCCTACAGGAAATTTCCTTCACTTTTCGCAGACTTCTCCAATCCAGGAAAATTAAGCGATTCCTGCCAAAATATATTCGACAATTTCCTAAATGTCATGAAAGCAATTAAGCCAAAGTGATCTTACTAGTTCCATTGGCGTATGATCATCTATTGGAAGAAGATGCAAGTTCATAGCTGCCCTATACCCCAACCCACAGTATAACCTTTGTAAACACTCAAACCTGGAACATTTGATCCATATGATCCAGAACCAAAAATACACCTAGGGTGTCTTTAAACCCTAATTTTCTGCTTATTAAATCTAACCCAGCTTAGCAAGGTTGGTCAGAGGCCAGAGAGTACACACTGTCCCTACTAAGGGGAGCTTGTGTATCAAACTGGATGATATATTGTTTGTCACTTTTCTGTTCTGGTAGAGCCACCAATGCGAAGGGCACAAAGTTTTCCAATGTCTGCTGAACCTGTGGAACCATGTGGTAATGTAGAAGACTGTTCCCCACCCCCTCCATATTCAGCACCAGCTGTGCAGAACTTCATTCCAGGAAATGACAATGGAAGATTCAACTACTGCAGCCCAGTAGAAGAGTCTAGGAACATCTCTAAACTGCCCTCAATTCCAGAAACGAGCAAACAAGATAATCAAGAGTCGGTCCTAACTGAAGGTAAAAGCAAACTTAATTCTTACAAGCCCTGATTGAGAATTAGCCAGGTTTTGACAATTGTTGGTAGATAGGTTAAAAGGGTTTATCAATGAAGTGAAAAGACCTAATGGATAACCATTTGACACTTAACCACTAAGCTTTAGAAGACTTGAGGGGGTTACAATACAAGACAATACTGTTTAGACAGATCTATATTTTCACAGTGATTGTGATGATGAAACAGATGTAGCTCCACTCCTCTCTCCTTTTCTACGCATAACAGGTGCACATAACGGTGACTGGGGGCATGAATAGAAAAATCTGGATTAAACTTACAGGGCTCGATGTTCAGGATAAAACCTTGGGACCCACTGGCCCCTAAGTTTTCAGATTTAGTATCTAGGAAAACTACATGTATATCAGTGAGAAGTGTGAAAGGTAGTCGCCAGTGAGATAAATTGTTCACATTGGTGACCCCAGCTGTCGCAACATCAAGCTCTGACTTAGAACCAATCAGATTACAGGATTCATTATCCTTTATGGATCAGAAAGGTTTAACATGATATTTTCACTTTGTGCTTCTTTTCACTGTAAATTCAGAGACTCTTATCAAGGACATTCCCTACCGTCTGCGCAAAAGGATTGAGATGCTGTTAGATCCACCAGATCCAAATCAACATGACTGGCGGGGAATGGCATCTGTCATGGATCTGAATAGCCAAGAAGTAAGACAACTGGAGAATGACAGAGAAAATGGGAAAATGAAAGGACTTGTTGAGAGGATGATACAAACACACAAAAGCGTTAATGATCTCTTGGGTTGGTTGAAGCATCCTGAGGTACAGAGATTCGACGTGGTAGATGAAATTAAAAAGGAGCATCATAACATTCCCAATTCATTGCTGCAGATAGAAGATGATGAAAGCTCTGAAGACCAGGAATCAGGTTTGCATCTTGTGGATTATTTATTATGAATTGACAAACTAATTTCAGTGAAACCTGTATTAAGCAGACCCCAAATAAGCAGACACCCTCTATTAAGTAGACACCACCTTGATTTTTTAAATTTTCTTCCCACATGCAAAGTAAACCTGAATTCAGATGACACCTCTGTTAAGCGGACACGGACACCAATGTTAAGCTATTTTGTTACACAAATTCTGCAATATACTGACACTTCAAGGGCACTTTACTTCTAAAAGCTCAGCTTAGACTCATTTAACGTTGTTCAGCAATGTCATTTTAAAGCTAAAAGTAGATTCCAGATTATGTATTGACTGACTGATACAACTCCTAATACATGTATGTGGGAAGCTACTAACATGTAATGTGCACTTTTCTATTTAACCAAACATTCTTGACTAATTTGCATTAATTTCTGGAAATTTTTATTGGAATTCCAGAATTTTCTGAAGAGAGGACAACCTCAAAAGGCTTCAGAAATTTATTACCAGAAAGTTGATTTTTGTCCCAGAATTTTTTAAAGTTGTGGTTGTCAATGCTCCCGATTCAAAACTTCAGCAATTTCCAGAATATCTGGAAAGTTTTCCAGAAAATTTTGGCATTACCATTTTTCACCATTTTGAAATTTTTGGAGTTTTTGATTGAATGGCAAGCACCATAACAGGAGTCAGAAAGTTTACATCATGCCACATACCCCTCTCTCCCACACACACCAATTAAGGCATGAACAAAATCAAACTTTTACAATCAATGATTTCCTCTGTGCAAATGAATGCTCCCACATTAATGCCTCAGCTCAAACAAATAATTCAAGCACCTTTTTCTCTAGCTGCTGTAGCAGTGACATCTACAGTTAAAGAAACCAGCAGTCCAGAAACAAAATCCAAGTTGATGAAAATTCCACAACAAGAATGCAGTCCTCAGAAAATTGATGGAAAACCAGATGCTCGCATCCCCAGTCAGGTAGAATCTGATGATGACCCTAAAGCAATTGGAGGACTATCAAAGCTGCAGACAGAACAAGACTTGCCTGTAACAAATCAGATGAGTGATCTAGATATTGACAGCAAACTGCCCAGGCAAGAGGAGGGGAATGACAGTATTCCCTCTAAAGATGACGACGTGTTTGACTCCACAGGTAATATTATGGAAACTGACAGTGACATTGAAATTTGAAATTTCCGTGTTCAGTTATGATGATTTGTTATGGTCCCAAGCTCAACTTGTGATTGTGAAAATAATTTTTCCCGAAAGTCTTAAACTCTTATCTTTTATTGTTATTACTTCCATCACTTTCCATCCCATTAATTTACATTGTTGTGCATCTTGATATAGCAACATTAGGTTTGAATCTCCTAGCTTTGTTTCATATTCAACTTTATGCTCATGATGTCAGAGCTGTGCAATTCATTAAGGGTCGTAAACCACAAGACCACCTACAACTTGATATTACATGTAAATATGTAAACGCAACTATGCTTGATACAATTCACCTTAAAGGTAACAAGTTTGTTACGGGTGTGAATATCAAGGCTATAATCGATTAAACACATAATGCCCTGCTCTACACCCTAATTAAGCTTACTGCAACTAGCATTTCAGTGTTCCTCTAACCATTTTCTGTGAGTGATTATTAACTTCCGTTTAATTAACAGAGAATGTGAAAAAGCAATTACATGCACTTTTAATCAGCTGCAGTACTGGAAATGACAAAGAGGACAAAAAACATGACACTGAACTGAGAAATTTAGAGGGAGAGCTTGAAGACTCATGGGTTGGTAAGTGTAATATCATAAGTCTTTTACAGAAAAATATAAATAATACATGTCAATCAATCAAAATAAAAATGCTCTTTCCAGGATTTGTGTGAAAAATCACAAAAAAATAAATTAACTATATTTACAAGAATATGTTAATTACATTACCTAATAAACTATTTTACTACATGTAGTATACAGTAAAAACCTAATTCAACTTTCTTTACTTTATACACATGCAGTGCACTAAAAATTCTCTTTCCCATTCAGTGAGGGTCTCAACACTTTTAAACTATCTACAGGTGTCTGATTGCCGATAGAGCCTTGTTCCACAGAACAGATCCACTATATAGTGAAGGCTCGCATTTGTATATTCAGTTCTTGGTCTGGGACATAGTAGTTTATATCAGAGTTTCAAAGATTTTTTGTGGTTACATTTGAGGTCTTTCCCCATCACATTTGATGGGGAAAAGATTATTATGGATTTTATGCATATGTGTATAATGAAGGTAATTGCTTTTCAGTTTTAAATATGATCCCCATTAGTTTTGTGTAGGAATATCAGAAAAAAAATCAGATTTTATGCTTGACTAGCCAAAGGTTTCAGTGAAGTTAATTCACTCTTTGTACATCCAGATGTGATTTGCAAGCCTGTCCTTGTATATGGGCTTAGACTGGCATCTAGACTCAAAACCTATCCAATAGACTAATTTCGATATAATTATTCAAATTCAGCCTACAGCAATAAACCTCAGGACACGGCTCTGGGAAATAAACTCTACAAACTCTGTAGTTATTCCCCAGAGCCTCGTGCCGAGACTATTGTTTTAGGCTAAAATTTAATAAATCAAAATTGGTTTATGACCTTGATATGGATACAACTGAATGCTCACATTTCACACACGAGACGTGGTACCTGAGCACGGGCACTGCACCCAAGTTTTGGCATGAGTACTTGGAAAAAGTTCACATTAGCATGCAGCTGGCTTACTGTTTAGAATGGACTTGTGGTCATGATCCTGAACATCCACTCAAACACAAAAGCTGTTTTCTGTCTGAATTTTAACTTGTAAGAATCATACTCGGCACTAAGTGTGTACATACATGTAACCTCCTAAGACTCAAACCCACACCTGTGCTGGCCAAGTGCTGGCCTTCATGTGGAGTGCATTCACACCTAGCATATCAATAACAAGTAATTATATACAATTATCATAAGTTGGTACTCATTGTTACTTCAGTTAAATGATGGGCTCATGTATACTTAAGGTGGCTTCCCATAGTTTTATGATTGCAAGCGCGCTGGGGACGAAAGTTCAAGTAATCTACGCGCACTCGAAGGGAAATGTCAGTGTTTTCGATATTTTATTACGTCAACATGAGCACAAAAAGCAAAACTGACAGTGAATTTTTTCGAGTTTCCTTCGGTGAAATTCCGTAAAACTTTGCAGACTGTTAATAAATATTGTACTTTAGTAGGAGCTTGTTTTCCAGGGAAATCTTGAAGACCAGTTTTTAGGCAGTGGTAAAAGACATAAATTTGAGAAAATCGTAAAAACTGCCTCTACAAATCCTACTTTTTTCTTGTTTAAAATTCGTATCCTGCTGGGTGCAATGTGCTGTGAAAATTTTGGAAGTTTTCACCATAGGAAATTCAAGAAAATAACAAAGCCATAAAAACAGCAAAAACAGATTGACTTGGGCTTTTATAATTTAAGACTAAAACCCAAAATTTTAACATAGATGATACTAAAACACTATTTAATCATTACTTATTACATTTGACAAGTTTGAGAGAACTGAGTGAAAACACGGATGCAAAAACAGCATTCAAAGACATAACACATGCGTGCACAATGCCATAAATGATTACCCTATGGAGCCACCTTAAGGCATCTGTCGGTTGACATATTAACCAAGTATTGGCCAATATGTGGACCGTCACTCGGTTGATATGTGGACTGACCTCACTTGGGGTGTCTGGAAAACCCGAATAGCGAATAGCGAACAGTCGCGAATAGCAAATAGCAAATAGTACGAATAGTATGAAATTCAATAGTGCAAATAGTCGCGAATAGTGGCTTTAACACTTTACGGAATAGAAAAACACAACTCAAATAAAATATGCATGAGAAATCCAGCGATCAAAATACTGCCCAAAATTATAATTTTTATAACAGCTACAAACTATACTGTAACAACTGCATAGATGATGAAATTCAAACGACTACTTGCCTTGGAAACATATATCTGCAAAATACAATTCCTCTGGCTTGTTCGATCCATCAGCGTCTGCGGATAAATACTATTGCTCCACACGACCAATTTCAACAAATCCAGATCAGTACTGAACTAAAGCAGTGACATTGACAACTCTTCACCACTATTCACCACTGTTCACCACTATTCGCCGCTATTCGCCACTATTCGCCTTCCTGTAAAAGCCACTTGGCCACTTGCTGAAAACATTAATGAAACCCCTGTATCGACAGAGATACTTGGCCAACACAATGCCTTTAATAGTACACATGATCTGAATAATGTAAGCAAATATTTTAAATCTTGCAGTGAAACGCCAAGCCAAGTGCAAAGTGTCAAATTTGATCCAAACTGTGCACTCATTTCTGATGAATCCTGGAGAGTCTGGAAAAATTATCTCCTTTGTTTACCTGGCAGGTCCTACAGTGCAGGTAAGAATAACAGCAGTATCAAACTGTGACTCAACATGTAACATTTTCTTGAAAAATATTAGATTAATTGAGTGTGCAGTGGTAAACAGAAAAAGTTCCAGAAGTGATAATAGGACATGGAGACAAGAGAATAATCAAGCAAGTAACTTCACAATCAGATTGAGCATGTAGTGTGAGGTTGATTTGAAGTTATCAGCATGACAACACTCTGAATTGTATGACGTAAGATCCAATTACTTATTAACTATTGTACAAATAACAAATAGATGTGATTTAAAAAAGCCTTTGAGCAAGAATGTTAGTAGCACTATTTCAAACTTTGGATCATGTGTACTAAAGGCATCCGCAGTCAAGTGTTGAGCAATACTCTCAAATGATACTCTCAATTGACACTCAATCGACACTCCATCAACAACTTGGTTGACAGTCAATCGACATCTCAGTTGATAGTAGATCTGGAGTCAACTAATTTTCAATTGATGCATACGAGTTGGTCGACCTGCAGCCGACTATCAACTGGCTTTTGATCAAGTGTTGATGGAGTGTCGACCAAGTATTGATTGACATGTCAATCCAGTATTGATTGAGATGTCAATCAAAGGTATCGATTGAGAGGATCCTTTGACAATTGACCGTGGTTACCTTAAGTGCATGTCCACATGATCCAAAAATGTTTTAATTACAAACTGTAGGAAGTAGAGAAGCCATTATTCAGACGCTAGTAATAATTGACCTGCAAATGGCATGTAGGTATCAATTTGCAGGTATCCAATTACAATTAGTTGAAACTGAAAACCTGTAAATTTACGCCCATGTGATTACCTGCCAGTTTCATGACTAACCGTATCTATAATGAAATTCTCGATCATGACTGGTTCTCCACACGCCTGCTTGTCACGCAATTGGAGCACGATCACATGGGTGTTCAATTACAGGTATCCAATTTGAAATTTTTGTAACTGGATACCCACACGATTTGGACATCAGTTACGTGCGCCTTAATGGTTCCTACAAAACTTATGAAAAGCATTACAGAACTTTTCACTCAAAACAAGTTTTCAAAAGACATTTTAATTCCAAAATTTGTTATAGATATGATTAATCAATAATTTGGACCTTATGTCACACAATTCAGAGAGTAATCGTGCTCATAATTTCAAATTTTGAAATTACTCTCACAATCACTCCCTGAATTGTACTCCACTCAGTCCGATTACTATTACAAACAGACACGCAGAGAGCTAATCACAATCCAGACTGTTGTTGTAAATATTATTATTTTCTACATTAATTAATATGCTTCTCTTGTAGATAAATGGTGAGAATTACCTGCTTCCATCTGACCTCAAAAACCCTTCCTCTAGAGCTGATCTCATGCACAGTTCCTTGAACATCAACTGGCTAGTGAAACAGCTGAGTGAAAATTATGTTCGTGCTGCATTTCTTATCTTTGAATAATGACCTTATTATATATTCTCTTATGACTGTTTTTATTAATATAGTAAAATGTAATCCTGATTTCTGTAAACCTTGTGATAATTCGAATTCAAAAGTCCCCCAATTTCCCTCCAGTGAGTTGAAACCTGTTCTTTTCATGGAATTTCTCAAACTACCCAGTTTTTCAAACTTTCAAAATTTTCATTTCAGTTGGAGATTCAGAAAACCAGGATTCCATCGTAATATCAAATATAATTGATGATTCTCAAGAGATACAAAAACATCATCAATGGCTATTCTTAATTCCCATGATCAGCGACTTTCCTTTGTCAGCTTTTCGGATCCATGGAAAGGTTGTTACACCTGTAACATTTTGACAGGCTAACCAATGATTTGCCAGTTAAACCATTAGTATGCTGTTGTCAGTGATGGCACTGTGAAAATTGTAATTCAAACATCACTTGTGCCTCATCCTTCTCTTATAACAATGTGTCTCAATAATCTAATAATTATTAGAAGGGTTGCAATTTAGGCCTCTCAATGTTTCTGAAGTACTTCCTCAGTTGTAAACAACACATGCCTTACCTTGCACTCACGGTCTGTTTGTTTTTCCAGATGCAAGTGGTAATTGTGGATGGGGCTCATGAGAATACTGTGAAAGAACTTAACCTGACTGGTGTTCTGCAAGGCTTGGCTCCAATTCAGCCACCCCCAAATGGAATCATTGCCTTTCCATGCCCTCCAGGAACAATCCGTCCTGAGAAAGAAAGACTGTAAGTATCATGATATGAATAATTATATCAGCAGTAACATAAGCCATGACACAGGTCAGTCTTCACATCACCAATTAAAAACTATGTACACTGAATCTTTTCGATTAATGAGATTATCATCTTAATTCTTACAACAAAATATGCCACCAATTAGAAGTTACATGTAGAGTGACTAATTAAAAAGTGAAACTGCTGAGAAAAAGACATTATGATAGTAATGGTAGAAAATCAAAAAAGGGCAGTTATTACTGCCATCAAAAAAGGTATAAGTATAAAACCAAGTTAAGAAACAAGAAAATTTGTGGCCAACCAACATGTACAATTACATTCATTTAACAGAATTTACCTGAAATGTTTTAGTATATCAACTGTAAATATCAGAGGTTTCAGTAAGTGTTCAAGTGAAAAGCTCTTTAATGTTAGTAGACATTGTATTCTGACTAAGAACATATAGCATATCACTTTATAAGAATGTTAATTGGAAAAAACCTTTTCTTCATTATAAATGGTTATTTGGCATTCTGTTTTCTTCTTAGAGCCTATGTAAAAAGCGTGGTCAAACACTTAAGTGAGGGGTCAGACATAATGTTAGCTGATCTTTTTGCGAAAGTCAGAACAGATTTGTCAAGTCAGTCTGTCAGTTTGCCTGTGGAATTTTCACTCACCACATCTCCGCTACCAATCTGTGTCAATCCAGAGGATATGCAAGGTTAGTAAGTCATTCTGCAAGAGAAAAGATTCTGGCCTTTAATAATCCATTCCTACAGTACCAAGTTGTTATATTTTATGATTACATGATTGTCTAGTTAGTGGTGCAGTAGTTAAAGTAATGGTTTAGAGCATCCTGATACTATGCAGACTTCCTTTAGGCTCATAACGCAGTAAAAGAGTGCACAAGATAAATGGGCTGTTTCAAACACGAAATGGCAAAATGATGAAATAGCATTCCATACCTAAATAGCACTTGGGTTAGCCTAGATATCACTGACGTGACAGTGGTTAGCTCTAAATAATTGTAAAGGTTAGCTTCCCCCCCCTCCCCCGGTTGGTACTTTCTTAGAAAAAGGACAGGGGTGTTGTTGTACCTTTTAGAGGTCAAAAAGAGCTTTTGAAACCTCGTAGGTTGTTAAGCCTCAAAAGCTCCACAGCAAGAACATGTGCTGTCAGTACCTTTTAGGGTATACTATTGAGCCGAAAAAAATATGACAGGAGATAATGTGTTGTTTTAGAATTACTGGTAGTATCTCTCAACGAACAGCCCTGTTCTTTTATATGAAGTCCCCTCTGGGGGGGGGGGGGGGGGGGGGCGGCTACAGACATCTGTATTCCATGAATCCTACCTGCCAGTTGTGTCATTTCTTTTTTCTTTGCTGTTTCGTATCTTAAACATGCTCTGCCATGACAAGCCATAAGAACATCTGCATGGTAGATTTATATAGTTGGCAGCACCCCGTGCTTAGTGTTTGTTATCATTCTAAATCTCTAGGTCTTCATGCGGATTCTTCTGAAGATGAAACTTTTCATGCGATAATAGTTGCAAACTCCAATTATGAGGGACGCACTGTTGACACAAAGCAGTGCATCAAGGACCGAGAAAAACTACGAATGGCACTGTTAAAAACTGGATGGAAATGTGGTATGTTTTTTACAGAAATATTGCTTTCACTTAACTATTTGAAATTTAGCTGTCAGTCCAGGAGTTCAGGCCATGAGACATGACATGTTAAAGCAAGGTTTAAGTGACTTTCATCATCATCATCATCTCTTATCTTGCTAGTAAGACTGCACCTCTAGTTTCTGTAACAACTACCAGTAGTTTTTTTTACAGACAGGGCACCTCCACCCTTCAACCTGATTGACATGGGTTGCCTTATGTGAAGTGCATGACTCCACTTACCATAGCTCTAGAGTTATCATTAAGGCACACACCCTACCACACCACAATAAGGTGGTGACTCCATTCAGAGCAGTTAAGAGACCCTAGTACCCATAAAACTGGACATAAATTTTACCTAAAGCCAGGAGGATATCAAGATTTAGTGGAAACAGGCAGTGAATCATTGCATCAAGTAATATGGAAAGTACAAAAAGTATGACCACGATTTATTACAGAATACTAGAAAACAAACATGAACTAGACAAAATTCATAAACATGGAGTAGAAAATGTTCTGTCCAATTTTATATTAAGGCTTGTTAAATCATCACTCTTTGTGGAAATGTATTTTGGTTATTATTAATATCAACTTCTATATTTCTCTCCTTATAAAACATATTTGTTAAGTAGGTACATGTAGGTAATAAATGCGAGCAAAATTATCGACTATAGTTTCTACTCTGGATGGATGCCAAATTCTCAGAACTAGCATAGAAGAAATAAATGTCAACAAGTTAGGAGAATTATTTTTTTTAGCAGAATCTGATGTCTTTGTACTTTCTATCTTAACAGAGCTAGAGGCTTGTGACAAACCAGCAAAAGTTATAATCGAAGAGTTGAGGAAGACTATAAGCAGGTTGGCTGATGACCAGAAAAGAGTCGTGATGGTCTATTTCATGGGCTACACTAAAATGGTATGTTTTTGTTTGCTTGGACAGTCACGCAACGCTGCCACACATTCAACCCAACCCCCCCCTCCCCCCACCCCGCTCGTTTGAGCGCGTGACAATCGAAATGCGTAGAAGAAATACGTTTCGTGTCATATTTAAATGAAAATCCCATGTTTGATTCTGTTTCATTTAGGTTTCTATATCCTCAGGAGCAAATAAAACGATGTAAGCTTAAAATATCGCCACGAAACTTACGCGCGTCCTCTCGCCCAATGTAGAGATGTTCAGCACGTTTTTCGTCCTCCATAAGCAAGCTTCATCTCAATTGAAATTAATTCACTTATTGCCAAGTAAATCTTTAAAAGCAACCATTCAGATGCTGAATCCACCTTAGCTACAAATTTTGAAACGAAGCGAAGTGGAGAAGCAAGTCATGCATTAGTGTCATTCTCGACAGTCGAAATTCGCGCGAGTGAACTTCGAGCTGACTCGTCCCCAGTCGTCCTCATACATTGCACGGCCCACTTACCCTTTCCCATCACCCCTTGCTTTTCACCTCGTACTTCTAACCTTGCTAAGACTGGACTGGACTGCATATTTCTTTTGATCAATACAAGTACAATGATTTCTCGCAGGCGTGTGTCATGTGTCCCAGGCTTTGTATATAGATCGAGTGTGTTCCATTGGGAAGATCCCGATGAGGACCTTTAATCGTAGATCACTCGGACCATGGAGGATCAGAGGAACCGGTCAATGCTTTTCCAACTTACAGTCATCGGTTCCTTTGACGCACCATAACCCGAATGATCTTCGATCGCAAATGTTGTTCCGAATTTTCCACGCCGAAGGAATGCTACAGCTGAGAACAGGCGTTCTAACTTCCAATCAAAAACGCATTGTGTGATGTCAACAACGACATGATATGGTGTATTTTGCTTATTTGTTTTTTGCATGTGACATTAACCAATCCGCAAACATTTGGATATGAGTTTTATCTGAGGTCGTTACCATGTGCATTTATTTCAAAATCGCTCCTCAAGCTTGTTGTTCTATTTTTTGCTGGTACATCGTAACAGCCGTCCACGGTTGCAATTTTCGGCTTTCAGTTTGAACTCTTTGAACTTTCAGTTTGAAGCTTTCTACGTAGTTATCAGCCTCGCTTCATTGTTATGTTTCAATTTTTGGCTGATAAGATCTTTTACAGATCCTACGTATACCCGCAGCATTTTCTTTTGCCGTTACTTGCTTCATTGTATCTGTGTAATGCATTTCTTTTCTCTTTTTTTTGTCAGATAATGGATATTAACTACTTCTTTGGAAGTGATTTCACGGATTTCTCAGCTGAACCTCTCCGTTCAAGTGTGCCCCTTCAGTGGGCGTTGGATCTCATGTGTGAAAAACTGCAGGGTGTAAGTAATTTCCTTCTTTTGTAAAGATTCAGATTTTATCATCCTCGTTCCTTATCCGCTTAGACCGGTTTTTTTTTCTCACTTGTGCTAGTATATCCTCCCATACGCAGTCGTTATCGCAATGGACAGGGATTTCCCTAGCCTTCTCATTTTATGGCATCACGAAAGTGAAAGACCACAATAGCATGAGTGGACACCGCTCGCGCGTGTTTCTTAAAATGTGAATCCGTTCGTATGGTGGGAATTTTGCAAGTTTAGTCTTACCAGTTTCGTGTACCCATGGACCCGATCCCTTGCACGAAGGAGTTGACTGGTAAACAGTAACGTTTGTTTTGGACAAAGGACTATCATACTCTCTTGGTTTGGAGATATCTGTGTTGCACCGCATATTCTATCCTCGTAGGCACAGGTTTAACCTCCCGTCATGTGTGAAGAAGAGAAAATTCTCGTATCGAAGTTCACTGACATCAGAAATTTAGATACATATTTTTTCTTTTTCAGAAAAAGATTTTAATAGTTGATGATCTGAACACATCCAGTAGAGAAGGCCTGGCGGAAATGAGTGCACCTCTGGATGTCATGATTAGCTTACCCAAAGGAGCCCGAGGCGACTCTAATTCTAGGTACGTGAAAGTTCATGACACAGGACTGAACAAAGGACTGAAGCAGGACTGAAACAGGACTGACCAGGACTGAAACAGGACTGAAACAGGATTGAAAAACGACTTAAACAGTACTGATGATGAATTGATGAATTGTGTTATGACCTATCACGGTAGATTAAAATATTAGGTAAAGGTTAATGCTAGAGAAATGTCAATTACAGCCTGTTACACCCTACGTTTTTCCTGTAAAAGAGCTGTCCAGTTTAATGGTTTGAATCCAATGAATATTCTGAAAAACTTTACTAGAAACACAGACTTTTCCAAAGCCAATCATGAGCTTCCCTGAAAATACGTTTATCAAAAAGCCTCTTGAACAAAAAGTTTCGACTATTTTCGGCTTCAAATTTGTCCTTATTTACCATACCTTAACTACCTGGTTGTTCCGTTTTTCAACTTTAAAAATGTCAAAGTGCCTGGCTCCATGTTAAAACGTGATTTCTGTTTTCTGCCTTGCAAAATGTATTGAAACCACCTTGTGCGCACTTAGGGACGTAACTCAGTTTTCAGCATCGAACAAAATCGAAGAAAATTAATAAAAAAAATCCTTTACTGAGAAGACGTCAACGATCATCGCAGTTATATGCTCAATTTAAGCAGCTGTTACAAAATTAAAGGCTGAAAAAGATTCACTGCACCGGTATCGCAGAGATCAGAGATTTCTGGCTTAAATTTCACAACTGCTTAAGTTGTGTAGATAACTGCGATGATCATTGATGTCTTCATAGTCTTTCTCCGCAGCTCGTATATAAAATCTTTCATATATTCACTTGTAAAATCCTTGACTGTCCGTTACATAGTTTTGTTTTCTTTTTTCTTTCTCTCTTCTTTCCATTTAGCGGCGGGCAGCGTGAAGCAAGTTTTACAAGTAACTTTGCTCGTCTGCTGGAAGCTAAAGCCGGCCAGTTGCCTTTGAAGGAAATGGTTAAAAGGGCTGCTCGTGCTTCATTTGACCAACACCGCCTCAGTTCAAACTTATTTGATCCAAAATAAGGCAATTCCCTTAGTTTAGCGTTAAAAGCGATATTTATAGTACACTAAAATTAAGCACAATGGAGCAACTTTCAAATATCTTCAATTCGCACACGTCTTTTCTCTGACCAATCAGGGAGAAGATATGTTTTTTAACCAATCAGATAGAAGGCCAGCTTACGTCTCTTCCCGCAGTGATCACATGTTTCTCTGTTTTTGTAGCCATAGTGATTGCGTCTTTGTAATCACCGTGGTCAGCTTTATTTATGGAAGTCAGTAGAAAATTGCTCTAACATTAAAATCATTACTATTTACTGTTTAAAAACTGAGAAAGAGGGGCAAAGGCCTATCCACTGTTTGAACGAGAAGAAGAAAATTTTTATTAGTTGATAAAGTTGAGATAGAACAGCGTTATTAACAATTTATTTTATTTTAACAAGGCATGTGTAAAACTGATCCAAAGAAGATAGTTCAACTCTTCTTAAATTCTGTTTTTTAAATTTATTTCATCCATTTTGAAATAGCTGGTTTTTCTTGCAATCTGATTGGCTTTCAGCAATGCGATTTATTCACAAATCGCACTTTTTTGCTCTAATCGCCTCTTTTTCTCAGCCAATGAGAATGAGACAGAAAAACAAAACAACCCGGCAATCAGATTTCAAGTTTTTTTAGTAGTTCTTGCATGTAGGCTACTAAATTAAGCGATTTCAAAATGGATGTAATAAAGTGGCAATTGAACTTCGGCTTGTGCAATTTTGGTCTGAAATCAGTCTTGTTATTTCAAATCGAACTCGCGCTGCGCGCTTGTTCGATTTTGAAATCACATCTATGATTTCAGACCAAATTGCACTCCACTCAGTTCAATTACCATTATTTATTTTATAATATAAAACCTTAAATGACAAGATATGAAGATGCATCATAATCGTGTATATTGCTTCAAGCGAAACCATTGTCCGAATTCACAGTTTCCTAATTCCTCGGCTCCGAAAACACTAGGCGGAAGAGATACGACTAGTAAAGTGCGCAAAGATGTTTGGGATCGTCGCAGTTCTCCATAAAATGACATCTGTTTTTAGTTAGCTTACGAGGATTGTTTTCTGAAACAACTTGAACTGAAAGTTGCTTCGCCAGTTAATTAACGTGTTCCTAGTCTGGTTTAACAAGGTTCGGAAACAAGCCTACAGCAGTGGCTGTTTAAAGAGTGGATAACGTGTTCCAATGGATACACTTTCATTTCCAGTGCATGATAACGAAGCTTGTTTTGTTACAACTTAGGATAGCGTTATCCAGCCGTTGAACACTGAACTGCATGTGCTAAAAGAAGCACCTTAGAACCCTCGTTCTTTTGCTGACTAATGTTGACTAAACCTCTTGTTTGGTTTTCCGTTAAGGACGATCGGGTGTATTTGTATGTCCTAGGGCGCGCGGCTATATGGGCCCACGGCGCTCTCTCGGGTCGAGGCTAGCGTGGTATCATTTCCTGTAACAGCGGCGGGTAGTCGAACCTAAATGAAATGATACAGGACTTTTTTTGGCATACATGCCAATATGGTTTAGTTTTATTCTGTCGAGGACTGATATTTTAGCCACAGGCATCACTAACCAAAGCAGATGACCTGTCCCGAAAGCAACAATTTTTCGTTAAAACCTTTTGGTGCTAAGGACTAATTTAATGCATGTGTTTCGTTAGAAGTTATTTTATCTTATGAGTGGGAAACGTCAGTGCAGGATTAATCAGCTTTTGTTTGTATTGAGCATTAGCTCTAGAATAAGCAGACAAAGGGCATATAAAATTAGTTGTTCCTAATACAATTTAAATTTCCTCACGTTAAAACGTACTTTAGCTAATATATTCTAGGTAGATATTGAAATTTAGATGACTCATAACATGAGTATAAACGTCGTTCATCACATAGTTGTAGGGTGTCTTTTGAGTGATAGCCGATATCCAGGCCCTCTTCCCCAGACCTCCCTTGGTCGACGACAAAGGCATACTCGTTCCCAGAGCTATACTTGTCCCTCTCAGCTGGTGTAATATGGCACGAAGCCTTAGTGGGATAACGGTTGTTTAAGTCAATGACGTACAATAGTCTATACAGGGTTTATCAGGGGAAACTCAGAGCCCTTCTCCTTTTACAGATTCTACATATGCCGGCAGCATTTTCGTTTGCTGTCCCTTGCATCATTGTACTCACAATAGTACCAGGAAATTCTTTCTTATAATTCATGTGATTTTATTTAGACATTAGGCCTTAAAGAATTGATAGGTGGATGGCATGTTCCGCTAGATAAATGCTATCCAGTAGCTGACATTGTAACAAAACAGATCAGAGTACACTACGACTCACTGAACCTGTCTCCCATGACCTCGAATGCGTGTTCGCTGTAAAGATGATTGAGTTACACGTCTGGCTCAATATATGAATGAAACAGTTCCAGAGAAACGTATCAAACTTCGATATTCTCTGAGTCAGAAATTGATAAATTCGAAGAAAAATCGATATTGGCAAGCATTCAGTTGAGATTTCCAATATTATTTCCAATATTATTTGAGTTAGTAAGTTTCGGTCATAGGTGCTTCTCTTTTGTAGCACCTAGCCTATGGGACTCTCTTCCGAACAATATAAGAGAGAGCGGCTCGCTATCAAATTTTAAGACTTGTATAAAGACACACCTTTTTAACAAATTTTATAATTAGAATTTTTTGGTTAGTCTAGTTAATTACTTATAGATTAAATGATTCTTAATTCTATTTTCATCTTGACAACTTAGCTATTTTATTTGTTAGTAATCTCTTATTACTGATCTAAATTTCTAATGTAAATTTTTATTTTTAAAACATTTCACTGTAAAGCGCCATGGATATGGCGCTACATTATTATTATTATTATTATTATTATTATTATTATTATTATTATTAGTCAAAGGACGTTTTTATTTTTTACTTCTTTTTTTTGTTCGAGAATAATATTGTGTGGATAATTTTTTAAAGGTCTTTTAATTATTACCACTCTTTTAATTATTATTATTGTAAGTCCTTAAAGTCTTGCCGCTTTTAGTTTATTTTTTGAAAAATAAAAAAATTATTACCATTATTGTTATTATTATTTATATATTTTTCAGGTATTGGTGTACTTGTGAATAGGAATTTGAGATCAATAAAGTTGTCTATTATTATTATTATTATTATTGTTATTATTATTATTATTATTATTATTATTATTATTATTATTATTATTATTATCCACTTCAAGAGTTTCTTCAAAGAATTATTCCTATTTAAAATTCGTTCCCGTGATGGTACCTATAGAGGAATCAGATGTAAAAGCACAAGAAAGCCCCGAACTTTACTTATACAGTCAGGAGCCTGGGCTCCTGTACAGTCGAACTTCCGGTTGCGACCAACCATCCTCGGCAACCAGTTTTCCAAAATACCAAACGTTTGTAAGTCAAATCACTAAATTTGGAACCTCTTGTAAGTGACCACCTCTCGTAAGCGACGGCGACCACTTTTAAAGCTAAAAGTCTGAAATTTCCGTTTGTTTTTCACCTCCCGACCCGTAAGCGACCACTTGACAGATAACAGAACTTAGATAATAAGTTGTTGTAACATTATAGCATTCCTGGATAGTACGGAAGAAGGAAATTTCTCAATGGAAAGGACCGTATTTCTCTCGAAATTGGCTCCTCATATCGATAAAATATTTTAAAACATGGGAGAATTTTCTAAAAATTTGTGACCCAATATGGTCCAAGCTGTCATAAGTGATTACCTCCCTTAAGCGACCACCTCGGCTCGACATTTGGGTGGTCGCATACGGGAGTTGCGACTAAAGGTTGGACAGCAGCGCGCGTCGGATCATGGTCCAAATTGGTTTTGCGTCATTTCAGAGCTCCATTGGACGCCGAATCGACTAATAACGCAGAACTTTTTATTAATAGCTCCAGCCTGATTTACATACACTGTTGCGACTTTAGCCATACGTTTACCATCACTATTCCAAGTTCACCTTTTCTGAAAATCAGGGGGATTTTCGCACACTTCAGTTTCTGGAATTGAATTAAGTTCAATTTCTCTGGTTTGGACTGATCTGGAAGCCGTCAGCTGATAGTGACAGTTGTCGTAGTTTGATCTCAGGTCTGGCCTGATTTCAAAAGACATCAGCCGATGTATCAGTGCGGTCCACTGGGGTCACTAGGACGGCAGATGCCGGATTAAAAATTGTTCTGAAACCTTTTAATTAAACAGACATAACCCGGGTGAGCGCAATTTGAGTGAAACCCTAGGTTGATGTTGCTGAAAAAGAAAATGGGAAATATTGTCATTCCGCAACTTTAACAAGCGTAATTTTATCAGGTCTCCTATCGATAGCTTGTTAACAATCCATTAACTCGTTAACTTGCGTGTAAACCAAATCACAATAGAGAAAATGTTTTTTTGTTTTATCAAGATATGTTGTAACGTAAAGTTAACCTATATCCGGCTTCCCAGATTTTTAAAGCAACCACACAATAAGTCGTGCTGTTAAAATTTGTACGGTTTTTAGGTGAATATTTCATTAATGTTTTGTAAAAAATGAATCAATTCCAACATTTTGTCAGTAAGAGGGCGGGTTGCAAAACGCGTTCCGATTGGCTCTTTCGTGGCAAAAATGTCATATGATTTCTACCTTTGCCCACCAGATATTTGGAGGTCTGTGATTGGTTAATTTTCGTCAGGCCACTCACAGGCCATCGACAACAGTTCACCCAAAACGGTTTCCTTGTCGTATAAATTCTACGAACATTTTTAAAGTCTTCTTCTTATTCATCGCCTGATGGGATTCACAATGCAGTGTTTACTTTGTGGAAGGCGCTCTGCCTCGAGTGGGCAATTTTTCTTGAACTTGTGTCGTCGAATCGCTCCATCAGTCGTGAACGTTTTCGTTCGTGGTATGGTGTTGTTCATTCTCGGCGCTTTCTTTGCTTTGGTTTTGTTCATGTTTTCTGTGTTGCCTGAAGCGAGGAGAAAACGAATTCAAGCTGTAGACTTTGGAATAATTGCAAACTTGTTCAGTGCTGTGTGGTGGATTGCCCCGTCTTCAGGAACAGCGGCTGCCTTAGTGGGAATTATGTACCCTTGTACCGATATTCGACTTGGAAAACCTCACAAACTAGAGAGAGAATGGTCAAGTGTTTTCAAATGTGTCGTGTTCTTCCTTGGATTAAGCCATGCTTGTGCTGTATCCTTTGCACCGTGTGGCTGCCTGTCTGTAAGAGTAATCTAATTCCTGAAGAATTTAGGTCTTAGTTTATATTTATCTTGGGTATAAGCTTTCGTGGAGAGTACGAGTGCCTTTGCCCTGGTTCATTTCCGGTCGTGTTAACGCTTTCCGCTTGTTTGCAACAAAGCATAGGGAAAACATTTAAAAAGATATAGCCTTACAATCAATTTGCAAAAATATTGTTTACTATTCGCGCAAACAATTTTCCATTGTCGGGAAGAAGGCGCTAAGCTGTAGTTCTTTCAATTTTCACTACGTTTTTTGCGCGTAATTATTGAGGTTGACGTCACAAATTTATTTTATCACTAGAACTTTCCTTCGTCTT